>Ga0118677_10010029_pt1 | contig 14617 bp, 13 predicted proteins | sample AliMusrvi5mmetaG_FD_86154 | JGI IMG/M metagenome (GOLD analysis project Ga0118677, IMG submission 86154) | reverse complement strand
GTATTATTCGAAACATGGGAAAAGTGCTGGGAGGCTATAAAATTTCATTTTGATAATTTGACTCCAGAAAAAATTATTAGATTATGTCAGATTTAATTTTACGCTATATATAAGTGATGTTTTTTTGTAATCATTAATATGATTCTGTGTAACCTTTTCCAAGACATACCGGACACGTTTTACAACCGTGACAATGAGTTGGGGACATCCATTTATTACATTGAGGACACCATTTTTGGTCTAAACTCCCATAAGCTGAAATCTCAGAATCAATGTGCCCTGTACCGTTGCAACTTGTACATATTTTCCTCTTTAACTGTAATGTGCTTGCTCTTTGAGTACCAACAGAAGAACTGACAGATGACGAAGAGTTATAGCTGGATGAACTGCCATAATTTACCGAACTACTATATGCACTATTTAGTGAATTGGAAATAGCGGACGCTGCTTGGCTTATGGCATTAATTACTAACATTGTTTTTGCACTTTTACGTGCCATAATAGCATTGGTATAATTAGGATCGACTGATAAAGCTTGGTTGAAGAAGTTTATTGCTTCTGCATATTGTCCATAGACATTATAGCAATATCCTATTAAATAATATGGATATGGTTTAGTATTATCCAGAGAGATGGATTTTGCACAATTAGCTACTGCATTCGTATAATCGGCTCCTTTACAATATTGATAAGCAATATCACAAAGATCTCTCGCATCTTTTATTCTTTGATAATATTCTGTTACGAATTGTAGATTATTCTTGGCTGTTTCATTATTGCTATCCAGTTCCAATGCCTTCTTGAAATCTTTCTCAGCACTTGCGTAATCTTTAGCTTGCTGATTAAGATAGCAATAACCTCTATTGATATAAACATTAATGTTATCTTTATCATAATTAAGCAATGAAGTAAATCTTGAAATAGCTGATGAATAGTCTTTTGAATTCATACTATTCACTGCATCATCATAAGCCAATATGCAATATAAACCTTGACCTTTTTCTATCCCACCATTCACTGCCTTTTCAATCCAATTCAAAGCCTCATTATTGTTTTTGTCAATTCCCTGCCCTTCACTATAACAAATTGCTAAATAATAAGCTGCTTCTGCATTGCCTTTATTTGCTGATAATCCATACCACTTAACTGCCTCTTTGTAATCCTTATTAATACCTACATCACCGTAATAATAACAATATCCCAATGCTTCTTCGGCTTTGCTATCTCCTTGGTTTGCCGCTAACTTATAATAGTTTATTGCTGTGGGAAAGTCTTTTTTTACTCCGGCACCTTGAAAATAGCAGTTACCTAAAGCACATTGAGCGGACGCATTACCACCCTTTACTGCTAATGAATACCAATTTATAGCTTCCTCAAAATTCTTATCAACTCCTATTCCGCTAAAATAAATATCGCCCAATGCCTTTTGAGATGGAGCATGCCCATACTCAGAAGCTTTCATAAACCATTCTTTTGCAGCTTTAACATCTTTGGCAAAACCATCACCAATAAAATAACACATTGCTAATTTGTATTGATCCTCCGGATTTCCTTTTTGAGCTAATTCTAAAAATAATGAGGTTGGTGCTTCGTAAATAATTTTACTTTTAAGTAATTTGGAGCATTTCTCAAATGCATTTGAAGGGAAAATTAATTCTTTGTTCTGATAGGTAACGGAAACTAAATTACTACAACAAAAAAAGGTAGAGCTAAATGTAAAAGGCTCTTTTTCAATTTGAACAACACTATTCGGAATCTCAATATTCCTAAGATACCAACATCCTAAAAATGCTCCCTTCCCAATTATATTAACTGTTGAAGGAATATAAAAGGTTGTATCCTTTCGACCTGAAGGATAACGAACTAATTTTTTAAAATCCGCACTATATAATATGCCATCCTTAGATTGAAAATATGGGTTTCCAGATTCGACTAAAATTTGATCAAGATGTTGAATATTCGTTAATGCCCAGTATCCTATTTCTTTAACAGAGCTTGAAATTGTCATTGAATTAATCCCATCGCATCCCAAAAAGGCAGAATCTTCAATTCTCGTTACAGGATATTGTATTTTCTTTAGGGTGACATTTGATGCTATAATTATATCGCCTTTCATACTACTACTTTTACGATTATTATAATTAGAACTGACACTTGCAGTACCTTTGTCAATATCGACAACATATTCTACACCATCAACTTTCACATTCTTTTCCTGAGAATAAACACTCAACGTGAAAACCAAAATAAAAGAAAGAATAAAAATTAGATTTCTCATATCATGTTTGTTTAACAATTTGCCTACTCTCACGCTTTTCGGCTTCCGCTCCCTACTCTCTCCAAATCAAAAAAATCCTGACAAACCTCTCAATCTGTCAGGATTTCTTTTCTTTTTACAACGCCTTCTCCTCCGAAGTTTCATTACCCGGCAGATCACTGGCTTGCACTACTATTTTATCTCCGTCCAACGAAGCATTATCAGCTGTAGCAGTGTTATATCCACTCCACACCATTAGCAGGTACGGCAAGTCCGTGTTCTACTTCCGAACCATCGGCATTATAAATGGCCACGCTCACTTGGGTCACTTTAAAGTCGTCGGTAACTTTTACTTTAATGGTATCACCTTTCTTACCTGTGTACCCACTAACATTAATTTCCTTTATTTCAGGAGCATGGAAAAAATCAGCCACTGCTACATTGTAAGCACTTTGCCCACCCGTTGTAGCATCATTGTATGATTCTTTTTTTGCCGGATCGGCAATAGCAGTTTTTGCATACAAAATAGCTTCCTGAAACCTACCCTGCTGCTGTTTTTGACCTTCTGTTGACTCGCCCGTTCTTACTTTGGGTTTTGCCGAAACAAACGTTTTTCCACCCCGATTGCGAAATACAATCATATCACCTACTAATCCTGCTAATCCATGCGTTAGCACATTGTTTTTTGATTCTGCCATAATTGCACTAATTTAAAATTAAGATTATATTTTATTTAACTCAGAAAAAATTAATCAATAAATTTCACTTCAACAGTGAATTTTTATATAAATAATAGTAGCGTTATCCTATACTTATCCTATACTAATCCTATACTCATTTAACTATTCCAATTAGTCATTTTTGCTCCAAAATCTTGCGAATTTAATTAGCAGATTAACTAATATGAATATTGAATTTTCAAAGTGAATTACTCCACATCCATATATTCACATAAAAATTAAGCGCAAAGGTATGTTTCTTCGCGTATTAACTTATGTGTAAATCGTAAAAGGATTGTGTAAATGGTAAAGAATTGATGTGTAAATGGTAAATTGAATGGACAATTTATCAATTAATCACTTCGTTTTGAGTGGTTGATTATTTTGAGGAAGATTCCCGGTAACAGCCCGGGGTGGTACCTGTAATATCTTTGAAAACACGGATAAAGGAATGCAATGAACCAAACTCAACCCGAGCGGAAATGTGTTCAAGACAAAGATTGTTGCATTCTTTGCTCAGCAATACTTTTTTAGCTTCTTCCACCCGGTATTGGTTTACAAAGGTGCTGAAAGAACAAGCATATTCGGTATTGATGAAAGTTGAAATATAAGTGCGGTTTGTATTCAGTCTGGTTGCAATGTCAGTTATTTTTAAATCCGCATTTTTAAATACCTGTTCTATTTCAAATAACTTAAGTAATTGGGCTTTAATTTTTGCTTGATTAATATTAATAATTTCATTTTCGGGCGAATGCTGTGTGTCTTGCTCCAACGCTATAATGATGTGATTCTGCATGTACCCCAGATATCCCAAAATAAACAAAAACGCGCTGTAAGCGATGCAGGTAATAAATAAAATAAAAGGATATTTATCGAAAAACGACCTCCCCAGGAAACTGGTAAAAATGGTAAAGACTGATGTTACAGTAAAGGAATCTAATATTATTTTAGGCCACTGCAGGGTTTTATTTTCTAAGTTGGAATAAAAGTTGGCAATATTTTCATTGTAGTCTGCAATATAAACCCTGACTTTTAGGAAATAAAAAATGATCTGAAGGAAATAAATAATCTGAAGCAGATAGCATAATATCAGTTGGATTTTTATCAACAGGGGTGCACCTCCCATTCCACCCTTGCCGTAGAGGTAATCGTTTACATACAAATCCCTTGATTCTTTGGTCATGCATAAATAAGTGGCAATGGTGGCTGCCAGCATAGCAAAAGCCGGAATAAGGTGTTTCAGGTCTTTGAAATCGATTTTCGACCGAATTGTCAACAGCTTAATGTACCAATAATAAATAGAAAAAATAGACAATGAACCGACAATAAATATCAAATCGAATAAATATATATATCTTTCAGGTGATGATAGTAAACAACGTGCGACAGAAAAATCAACGAAACAGCAAGCATAAATATGCCCAGAAAAAACCGGGCCCGATTGGCTTTAGAAGATATCAACAAAATGAATGCCCACGTTAACGACACATACATGGGAGTGTAAATTGAAAAATCTAATAGCATATGATAGGTTTGGTTAGTCTGTAAAAATCAAAAACTAATTAGTTACTGCAAAAATAACAATTTTATTTAATCTTAACAACCAAATGAAAGACATTTTTTGTATTATTTTTCGCATTTACTCCAAAATAATAGCAAATTTCTTCCAATTAAACAATATACCTTCTATTTTGTAACCGATTTGAATTATTATAGTAAAAGAAGGAACTAACTAAATTGTCATTAATTCATAATTCCAACTTTCAAATAACTTCTAATCATCAAATTCATACAAACAAAAAAGGCTGCGAAATTGCAGCCTTTTAATAGATCATAATCCTATCATTAATTACGTCCGAAGGAACCACCCACAATATCGAGCAATTCGTTTGTGATAGCTTGCTGACGGGATTTGTTGTATTGCAGCGAGAGTTCCTGCAGCAAGTCTGTGGCATTATCGGTGGCAATTTGCATAGCCATGGTACGCGAAGCATGTTCTGAAGCGTTCGAATCGAGTAGTGCAGTATAAATCATCAGTCGAAGCACCTTCGGGATTAACTCGTTCATAATGGTTTCGTGGTCGGGTTCTACAATATAATCGAGGGCAACAGAACCTTTCTGGCTTGGTTGTAACTGAATTGGCAAGAAAGTTTCAGATTTCAAGACCTGTGAACTCTTACTTGCAAAATGATGATAAATCAATTCCACTTTATCAATGTCTTTATGCCTGAACAACTCTATTAAATCATCTGCAAGACTAGCGGCAGCAGCATAACTTGGTTTATCTGCCATAGCTTCAAAATTCCCTTCCGGCTTAAAACCTAACTTATGACTGGCTTTAGCTATTTTTTTTCCCACCGGATAAATCAATATATGTTCACGTCCCAGTTTCTGATATTTCTCAAGAGTTTGATTGAGTAATTTTGAAACATTAGAATTATAACCACCGCACAAACTTGAATTTGATGAAAAAACAACAATGGCAACACGTTTCACTTCCCTTACTTCTGAAAACACAGATGAATTATCCACTTCCGCACTTAAAAAGTTATTCAACAAACCATTCAATCGTTGCTCATACGGGAAAAAATTCTCGATGGTCTTTTGCGCTTTACGCAATTTAGCCGAAGACACCATCTTCATTGCCGATGTGATCTTCTGAGTCGATTTTACAGACTGAATACGTGATTTTATTTCCTTTAACGTAGCCATATTTAGATTTAATAATTCACAATTTATAATTAATAATTATCCATTGAGAACCAGTCACTTGAAACATTTTACTTTTAACAAATAAATAGGCTCTAAATGAAAAGCTTATTTTTTTGTTCTTTTTTTCACTAAATCCAATTAGTTTAACTCTTAAAAGTCCATCAGTGGAGATTTAGGGTTCGCTAAAAAGCTACTGTTTACTTTCCGGCAGCAATCCTTTTCGACACTTCGCTGGCCACTTTTTCAATAATTGCAGTTACCTCATCGTTGATAATTCCTTTTTTGATAACATCCAGAACATCCGCCTGATGAGACATTTCCAACACCATCAGGAATTCTTTCTGGAAATCCTGAACTTTATCCAGTGGAACGCTCGACAATAAGGCATTTGTACCGCAGTAAAGAACAGCTACCTGTTTTTCAACAGACATTGGTTGATGCAAAGGTTGAACCAATAAGCGGGTATTTTTCTGCCCTTTATCAATGGTCATAGCCGTAACAGGATCCATATCACCACCAAATTTGGTAAACGCTTCCAGTTCACGGAACTGCGCCTGATCCATTTTCAAAGTACCTGCCACCTTTTTCATCGCCTTGATTTGAGCAGTACCACCCACACGCGAAACCGAAATACCTACGTTGATAGCCGGACGGTTACCTTGATTAAACAAGTCGGTATCCAGGAAAATCTGACCGTCGGTAATCGAAATTACATTCGTAGGAATATAAGCAGATACGTCACCAGCCTGTGTTTCAATAATTGGCAAAGCTGTTAACGAACCGCCACCTTTTACTTTTCCTTTCAGACTTTCAGGCAAATCGTTCATCTGCTCGGCTACTTCCTGTTGAGAAATAATGCGGGCAGCTCTTTCGAGCAAGCGTGAGTGCAAGTAGAAAATATCACCCGGATAAGCTTCACGACCTGAAGGACGACGAAGAATCAATGATACTTCGCGGTAAGCAACAGCTTGTTTCGACAAATCATCGTAAACTACCAGAGCATGACGACCGGTGTCGCGGAAAAATTCGCCAATAGTTGCACCGGCAAAAGGTGCGTAATATTGTAATGCAGCTGGATCGGAAGCGCTGGCCGCAACAATTACGGTATATTCCATTGCTCCATATTCCTCCAGTGTATTTAAGATTGAAGCTACAGTAGAACTTTTCTGACCGATAGCTACATAAATACAATAGACAGGATCGCCTGCATCAAAGTTTGATTTCTGATTAATAATAGCATCAATGGCTACACTGGTTTTTCCGGTCTGGCGGTCACCAATAATCAACTCACGTTGTCCACGCCCGATTGGAATCATGGCATCCACGGATTTCAAACCGGTCTGGAGCGGTTGAGTAACCGGTTGTCTGTAAATTACGCCCGGGGCTTTGCGTTCAAGTGGCATTTCAATCATCTCGCCTGAAACTTTACCTTTTCCATCAAGCGGTTCGCCCAGTGGATTGATAACGCGCCCAAGCATTCCTTCGCCTACATTGATAGAAGCAACACGTTTGGTACGTTTTACGGTATAACCTTCCTTAATCTGACTGGTTGGACCGAGTAACACCGCACCCACATTGTCTTCTTCAAGGTTCATAACGATGGCTTTGATACCGTTCTCAAACTCCAGCAATTCATTGGCTTCAGCGTTGCGCAAGCCATAAATACGAACAACACCGTCACTTACCTGCAACACGGTACCTACTTCGTCAAACTGAACGCTGGTGTCAATTCCCTGGAGTTGCATCCGAAGTATTTCAGATACTTCGCTCACCTTAATATTATCAGACATCTTATTTTAATTAATAATTAATAATTCATAATTAAGATATTGTTGCTTGGAGCATTATTAATTCTTAATTTTTAATTATTAATTGTTTTATACTGTTTTGTTGTTTTTCTCAATATATTCTTTGCGGATCCGACGGAGTTGCCCTGAAATGCTGGCATCCCAACGGACAAAATCTACTTCAAACATAAATCCACCCAGAATACCGGAATCAATAATTTTTTCCATTTCTATCGTTCCACCTGTGTGGCTTTCAACTAATTTCATCAGTTTCTTTTCAGTAAGCGGATCAACAGAAGCAGCAGTGGTAAGTTTCCCGTAATGAATATTCTTTTGTTTGCGGTATAAATCTATGTATTTCAGCGCAATAGATTGCAAATGAACTTCGCGGTTGTTTTCCAACAGCAAATCCAGAAACTTTTCAACCGATTTGCTTACTTTTCCACCTGCAGCCATGATAATGATTTTCCGTTTTTCAGCTTTAGCCAAAACAGGATTATCAAGCACAGTTCGTAATGCACTGAATTGAAAGAAACTTTGAGCGATAGCTTTAGCTTCGGTGTACACACGATCCTGCTCATTGCTCACAGTGGCAAACTCCAAGAATGCAGTGGCATAACGAACCGGTATGAGTCCTGTGTTCATGCTGAATTACGATTTAGAGATATTGATTTCGTCAAGCAAACGGTCAATCATAACCATTTGTTCGTCTTTTTTATCCAATTGTTGGCGAATCACTTTCTCTGCAATATCTACCGATAACTCAGCCACCTGACGGCGAATATCGCGAATGGCATCTTCTTTTTCAATCAGAATTTGTTTTCTGGCTTCGTCTATCAACTTAGCAGCTTCGAGACCGGCTTTCTCTTTGGCTTCTTTAATGAATATATCACGGGTTTGAGCCGCTTCGTTCATTATCTTCACCTGTTCGAGACGCGCATTATCAACAATAGTTACACCCTGCGCTTTCACAACAGCCATTTGCTCATACGTCGATTTGGCAATAAGCAACGACTCGTCGATATACGTTTTCCTATCTTCCACCATTTTGATAATGATAGGAAAACCGAATTTCGCAAGAATAAATACAACTATCCCAAACGAAATTAACATCCAGAAGAGTAATCCGGATTCAGGCAACAATAAAGCCATAACTCTTTAATTAATAATTGACAATTAATAATTTATAATTGACAAGAAACACCGCCAATTATATAAATGCGCCAAAAGAAAGCTGACGACTGTTGTTTCTCGACTTTTTTAAAGGATAAATCCGCAAACAACGATAGCAAACAACGCTACAGCATCAACAAGCGCAGCTGCAATAATCATGGCCATACGAATATCACCACCAGCTTCCGGTTGACGAGCAATACCTTCCATAGCAGAACCACCAATACGACCGATACCCATACCTGCACCAATTGCAGCAAGACCTGCTCCCAAACCAGCACCTAATTTAGCTAAACCTGCTCCAGCGGCAGCTTGTAATAAAATTGACATTAACATAACATTTTGTTTATTAATGACCCCAAACCCCTAAAGGGGATTAAAGACCAAGTTTATAATTTATTTAATTTCTAATTTTCTAATTTTCACTCTCTTCCCCTCTACTTGAGTAAAAAGGTGAGTTTTAATGTTTATGATGTGGCTCAACCCGTGCCAACCCAATAAATACGGCCGATAACATGGTAAAAATATATGCCTGAATGTAAGCTACAAGTAATTCAACAAATCCGATAAATACACTGAAAAAGATGGAGACTGCCGTCATACTTGTATTCATGGCAGGACCCATTTTAACTGTAACGAATACCAAACAGGTAAGTCCTAACACGATGGAGTGACCGGCCAGAATGTTCGCAAAAAGTCGAATCATCAAAGCGAATGGTTTTGTAAAAATACCCACCATCTCAATAATTGGCAACATGGGTGGAACTTTCAACCAAAGTGGCACATCCGGCCAAAAGATTTCTTTCCAGTATTCTTTCGATCCCGAAATGTTTACAATTAGGAATGTAATTAAAGCCAACACAAAAGTAATGGCGATATTCCCGGTAACATTTGCACCTCCAGGAAAAATAGGAATTAATCCCAGAATATTATTGGTAAATACAAAAAAGAATACTGTTAGTAAATAAGGTGCATATTTTTCATAGCCTTTACCAATACAGGGTTTAATCACATCGTCATTGATGTTCATAATGAACAATTCCATAAAACCTGCGAAACCCGATTTGGATTGCAGCGGATTCTTTTTATACGACCGTGCCACATACATAATGCAGAAAATCATCAATATACTACTGAATAAGAGCGCAAAAACGTTTTTTGTAATAGAAATGTCGAACGGACGAACTTCCTCTCCGGCAGCACTCATTTCAACAATTTTACCTTTGTACTTTCCTTCGTGAACAATCTGAAAGCCTTCGTAAACTGGATTTTCATGGAAAACGGAAGACATAAACACATGCCAGCCCGTAGTTTTGCTATAGAGAATTACCGGAAGCGGAATCCCAATTTCGTGCTCCCCGATTTTGGTAATATGCCAAACGTAAGAGTCTGAAACGTGTTCAAGAATAAACTCACGTACATCCATTTCTTTTTCTTCTTTTTGCGTCTCCTTCTGTTCAGGTTCAATGGCATAACCACCTGCAACCGGAATAGATACGGCTAAAAGCACAAAAAGTAATATCTTATGTACACGCTTCATTTACGCTTCTTTTTTGATTTGTTTTTCAATACAATAAAAAATGTAGAACTCGCAAGCTATATAAACCGCGTAAAAAGCAGCAAATACAAACCCAAAGGTTCTTAAGTCAGCTTTTACAATAAAATAAAAGCCAAGCATATAGCACATTGCAAAAACCAGCTTCACTAATTTTACAATCATGTAAAGATTCACCAGTTTTTTACCTTCTAACTTATAATTTTTTGCCAGAATAAGTATCGTTGTAATTCCAAGCAGGAAGAATACAGCAGGTATATAAGGATACCAACTGAATTCCTGATTTGGAACAATACCCTTGAGAATGCCGTGACCACTCCAGCCTGCTGCCAGCATGACTAAAGTAAATAAACTCATCAACTTATTTGCCAAATTCTGCATATTCTTTATAAAGCTTCAATACAAACCGTGACAGTGTTATTGCTCACCTCGGCAAATCCACCATCAACAACAAACTCCGTTTCGGCGTTATGATTATCTATAATGGCAACGAAACTAATCTTACCTTTCGACAAAGAAGAAATAAGCGGCGCATGATTTTCCCACACCGTAAAAAGCCCACTCGTCCCGGGCAAGGTAACCGAGGTTACTTCACCTGAAAAATAAATCTGTTCGGGAGTGATTATTTCTAATTTCATTTTGCTTGCATTAAATTCCCTTTAGCGGATTAAGGGTTATTTTTTGGATTGTTCAATCAGTTTCTGCCCTTTGGCGATGGCATCATCAATTGTTCCTACACTCAGGAATGCCATTTCAGGAAGATAATCCATTTCGCCATCCATAATCATTTTAAATCCACGAATGGTTTCTTCGATAGACACCATCACACCCGGCTGACCTGAGAACTGAGCTGCCATGTGGAATGGCTGAGACAAGAAACGTTGCACTTTTCGAGCGCGGGTAACAACCAAACGGTCTTCTTCCGAAAGCTCTTCCATACCTAAAATTGATATAATATCCTGAAGTTCTTTGTTACGTTGTAAAATTTGTTTTACGCGTTGTGCAGTATTGTAGTGATCTTCACCTACAATAAGCGGATCGAGAATACGAGAAGTAGATTCCAGTGGATCAACAGCCGGATAGATACCAAGTTCCGAAATCTTACGACTCAATACGGTGGTAGCATCCAAGTGAGAGAAAGTAGTTGCAGGAGCAGGGTCAGTTAAGTCATCAGCAGGCACATAAACGGCTTGAACCGAAGTGATAGAACCGTTTTTAGTAGAAGTTATACGTTCCTGCATAGTACCCATTTCAGTAGCCAGCGTTGGTTGATAACCCACTGCCGAAGGCATACGACCTAACAAAGCCGATACCTCAGAACCCGCCTGAGTGAAACGGAAAATATTATCGATAAAGAAAAGAATATCACGACCACCACCGGCACTATCCCCATCGCGGAATGATTCCGCTACAGTCAAACCAGAAAGAGCTACCGAAGAACGTGCTCCCGGTGGTTCGTTCATCTGTCCGAACACGAGTGTAGCCTGCGATTTTTCAACTTCCGAATAATCAATTTTAGACAAATCCCATTTGCCTTCTTCCAAGCTTTTTTTGAAATCTTCGCCGTAACGAATTACGTCCGATTCAATCATTTCGCGCAACAAATCATTACCTTCACGGGTACGTTCACCAACGCCTGCAAACACCGAGAAACCATTGTGACCTTTGGCAATATTATTGATAAGCTCCATAATCAATACGGTTTTACCTACACCGGCACCACCGAAAAGACCAATTTTACCTCCTTTTACGTACGGTTCGAGCAAATCAATAACTTTGATACCGGTAGTCAGAATTTCCTGACTGGTAGTCAGATCTTCGAATTTTGGCGGTTCGCGGTGAATAGGATAAGCACCTCTTTTATCAAGGGTTTTCATCCCATCTATCGAATCACCAATCACATTCATCAAGCGTCCTTTCACCTGATCGCCAACCGGCATGGAAATAGTGGTACCCAATGCCACAACTTTCAAACCACGACGAAGACCGTCGGTAGAGTCCATAGCCACTGTACGAACAGTATTTTCGCCAATATGCTGTTGAATTTCAACAATCAGCTCTTTTCCATTTCCACGGTCGATGCTCAACGCATCATGAATGGCAGGTAATTTCACTTCTTCTTTTCCTTTTAAATCAAAGAAAACATCGACAACAGGTCCGATGATTTGTGAAATACGTCCAACTAACTCTGACATAGATTTATAGCGTTTTGATTATTTATTTGTTTTTAAAAACGAGGTGCAAATTTACACATAAAAATTGCTACAGTGTTCTATTTTTTTATTAAAAAATTAAATTATTTACAATATTATAATTTTAGTTGAAATAATATCATTTTGCAACAAATAAAAGCAGCAACGTTTCTTTTTTACTTTGTAATTCTAATTTTACTCTAAATATGATTATAATTCAGTCAATTAAATATCAATTTTACAATCAAAAACTAAAATTTAAGCTTGCAAGTTTAAACATAAAGATTACAAATATTTTACAGCCCAAATAATTATTAAACATCTGTAACCGAATCAATAGAACACTGCCTCAATGACCATATAAGCAAATGCACCAGCGAAATATCCGATTAATGCCAACCAACTTATTTTTTTTATGTACCAGAAGAAATCAATTTTTTCCATTCCCATAGCTGCAACCCCTGCAGCTGAACCTATTATCAAAATACTGCCTCCCGTTCCGGCACAATAAGCCAAAAACTGCCAGATATAACTATCTATTGGGTATTGACTCAAGCTGTACATTCCCTGAGTAGCAGCCACTAATGGTACATTATCTACAATTGCTGACGACAAACCAATTGTCATTACTATTGCACTCAGGTTCCCAATGCTATCTGACAGCCACTTTGCCATATTTGCTAACATGTCAGCCGATTGCAAGGCAGCTATTGCCATTAATATTCCCAGAAAAAACAAAATGCTTGAAAGGTCTATTTTATGTAAGGCATTCACCAGCGTCAAGTGTTTTTTCTTTTCCACATCTCCTTTGCCGTGCATGATTTCTGTAACCAGCCACATAAAACCTACGCTAAAAAGCATCCCCATAAAAGGAGGCAAATGGGTAATCGTTTTGAAAACAGGAACAAAAATCAATGATAGTATTCCCAACAACAGAATGATTTTTTGTTGTTTTTCGGTATGTTGCTTTTCCGCAAACTCAGTCAATTTGACTGGCCGGTCTGCATTGCCTTTAAGTTGAAGTGATAAAACTACCAATGGGATTAATACGCACACTAGACTTGGAACAAATAACTTCAGCATTATATTGGCACTCGATATTTGCCCACCAATCCAAAGCATAGTAGTTGTAACATCACCAATCGGCGTCCAAGCTCCACCTGCATTTGCAGCTATTATTACTACGCCAATAAACAACAAACGGTCGTCATGATTACGGATAAGCTTCCTGAGCAAAGAAACCATAACAATGGTAGTAGTAAGATTATCCAGAATAGCCGAGAGAAAGAATGATAGCAGCCCAACAATCCATATCAAACTTTTCTTGTTGGTTTGTTTAATAATATCCGTGATAGTTTCAAAACCATCGTGGGCATCCACCAATTCCACAATAGCCATGGCTCCCATCAGAAAAAACAATATTCCCGACACATCGCCCAAATGCTCAAGTAACTGAGCATTGACCAACGTTTTATCTGGAGTTCCGAAAACATAAACCACCCAACAAAGCACACCTGCCAGTAAAGCCGAGGCTGTTTTGTTGATTTTTATTTTATGCTCAAGAACAATAGCAGCATAACCAACTACAAATATAATGAGTAGAAGAGCTGTCATTTTTTAGTCTAATTTCAGCACTTCCAAAAACGCTTTCTGTGGAACTTCCACATTACCAATTTGTTTCATGCGTTTTTTCCCTTTTTTTTGTTTTTCGAGCAGTTTACGTTTACGGCTAATATCACCACCGTAACATTTAGCGGTTACATCTTTACGAACCGCTTTAATGGTTTCGCGCGAAATAATTTTAGCTCCGATTGCTGCCTGTACTGCAATATCAAACTGCTGACGTGGAATTAATTCTTTCAGTTTTTCGCACATCCGTTTCCCCAGTGAAACGGCATTATCCACATGAATCAGACACGAGAGTGCATCTACCGGTTCTCCATTCAAGAGAATATCCAACCGAATTAATTTTGACGGGCGGAAGCCATTCATATGATAATCGAATGAGGCATAGCCTTTCGAGATACTTTTCAGTCGGTCGTAAAAGTCGAACACGATTTCACCCAGCGGCAAATCGTAAATCAGTTCCATACGATTTCCGGAAATATAATTTTGCTTTACCAATTCACCACGTTTGCCAAGGCAAAGTGTCATAATCTGGCCAATATAGTCGGTGCGGGTAATAATAGAGGCGCGGATATAAGGCTCTTCAATCCGGTCGA
>Ga0118677_10010027_pt1 | contig 14618 bp, 14 predicted proteins | sample AliMusrvi5mmetaG_FD_86154 | JGI IMG/M metagenome (GOLD analysis project Ga0118677, IMG submission 86154) | reverse complement strand
GTAAAAACGTCAATCTCATTCTCCCTCATTTCAATTCAAATCGTGCGGAGCAGAAATCCTAAACGGCGGCTCAGTGGAGCCGCCGTTTAGGATTGGGGGGATTTATGTGGGACAGTAGTGGGTCTCGCCTTTGTATTTCCGGCCTCGTCTGGGGGTGTGAGAAGGTGCACGCCGGTAGCGTCCCTACTCCACCTTCAGAATTTTGTACTTCGCGGCGCCTTTGGGGGTGCGGAAGGTGAATTCTTCGCCTTTTTTCTTGCCCATAAGAGATGCGCCGAGCGGCGAATGGTAGGAAATTTTGCCGGAGATGATGTCGGCTTCCTCGGCGCCGACGATGGTGTAGGTGTGCTTGTCGTCGCCGCCTTCCTTCTGGACGGTGACCTTGGAGCCCATACTCACCGACTCGCTGCCGCCTTCTTCGCGGACGATCTTGGCTTGTTTGAGCACGGTTTCGAGTTTGGAGATGCGCTCCTCGACCGCGGCCTGCAACTCGCGCGCCTGCTGGTACTCGGCGTTCTCGGACAGGTCGCCAAGCGAACGCGCGTACTCCAGCTGCTCCGCCACCTCGCGGCGGCGCTTCGTGCGCAACTCCTCGAGCTCGCGAGACAACGAATCAAACTTCTCTTGTGACATCATTTCGGACATAGGAGTATGGTTCAAAGTTAAAAAATAACAACAATATGCACTCGCATTATCACCCGACTGGAGGAAAATAGCAAACTCTTGACAAGATTGTTATTTCTTATGCTCAGCTACCCCTCCCCATCTTCCGCTCATTCGCTACCCCTCACCTGCCCTGTCGGGCATCCTCTCCCTGGAATGGGAGAGGATCTTGAGTTGAGCGGTGGTTTTGCGGCTGCCCCCTCTCCCATTCCAGGGAGAGGGCGGGGGTGAGGGGCAGCGAAGGTTTTCTATTTCAAATACTCCGGCGCGTTATTATGCATCCACATCAAGAAATCGAACATCGCGAGCGGGGCGCCGAGGGCGGTGTGAGCGGGGGCTTTTTCGAGCACGATCGCGAACGCATAGTGCGGGTTTTCGTAGGGGTAGAAGCCGACGATCCAGGAGTTCATAAATTGGTTTTGGGAGCCGAGTTGGGCGGTGCCGGTCTTCCCTGCTACGTGCACGAGGTCGAGATTGACGGCGGCCGCGGTGCCGCCTTCGTCCACGCACTTGCGCATACCTTCGCGCACAACTTGGAAGTAGTGCTGCGAGATGTCCACCGGCGTGCCGTGCGGGGTCGTGGAGGCGAAGAGCGTCGGTGTGAGCAATGTGCCGCCGTTGGCGATCGCCGCGATGCCGCGCACCATCTGGAGCGGCGTCACCTGCACGCCGTACTGCCCGATCGCGGTGTGGTACGTGTCGCCGAGACGCCACCCGTCGCCGGGGAAATTCTTCTCTTTCCACGCCGGCGTCGGGATCGTGCCGGGCGTCTCGCTGAAACCGGCGAGACCGGTCGTGCTGCCGAGACCGAACATACGCAAATATTTGTCGATGTTATCGATGCCGATCCCCTTCTGTGTGCCGTAGCCGCCGCCGACTTCGTAGAAATATACATCCGACGAGACCTTGATCGCGTCGCGCACGTCCACCCAGCCCTGCGCGCGCCAATCCTTGAACACCGACGGATGCGCGGGGTCGTACGGATTTTTTACACTGATTGAACCGGAGCTGTAGATCTGCGTGTTTTCGTTGACCACGCCTTCCGTGAGTGCGCCGAGCGCCATAAACGGCTTCACGATCGATCCGGGCGTGTACAGGCCGGCAGTCGCGCGATCGAGGAAATATTGGCGTTTGTCGGTGAGCATACTGCTAATCATCGTGCCGTCGGTGCCGTCGGCCATCACCTGGAGCGGAAACTCCGGATAGCTCACCATCGCGATGATCTCGCCGGTGCGCACGTCCATCACCACGCCCGCGCCGCCGATGAATTTGGAGCCGTCCGCACGCTTGGCGATCGCGTCGTACAATCCCTGCGAGACGTATGCATCAATGGAAAGTTTCATCGGCGCACCGGCGATCGGCGGATCTTGGACACCTTGCGAGACAATGTGCCCGCGGGCGTCGGTCTCGGCGAGCGTCGCGCCGTTCTGACCGGTAAGCTGGTCATTGTACGCCGCCTCGACGCCGTCCACGCCAATGGTTTCTTCGCGGAAAAATGTGCCGCGGGAATCGCGCGCCGGCGGCTTCGCATACCCGACCACGTTGGCGATGCCGCGATAGTCCGCGTACTTGCGCGCGGAGAGGATGATGCCGTCGTCGGTGTCGGACGTGGAAGAGGCGAGAGAAACACCTGACGGCTCCCCGAGCGGCACGTTCCACACCATTTGCCGGCCGGTGCGGTCGGTAATGATGCCGCGATCCGCGAAGAGTACCGTACGCACGAGTTGATTTTTCTGCGAGCGGTCACTGTAGGATTCGCCGTGCTTAATCTGGAGGTTCCACGCCCGCGAAAGATACAGCCCGCAGAGCACCAAAAGCACGACGCCGACGCCGACAAAGCGCCGCTTCGTGAGCGGTTTTTCAATCCGCCCCTCAAACCGATCCTTATCAAAATCCGAAATGTTGGACGAATCCGCAAAAATCTCATCCGGCGCAATATCCTGCACCAACCGCCGCATCCGCTTCCGCCGCAAAAAAGGGTCCATAAAGGGTAGTATAGCAAGTTCGGAACTTGGAGCCATCCGCATCCGCCACCCCTCACCCCAACCCTCTCCCCCTGAGGGGCGAGGGGGCAGACCACCGCTGCCTCAAGCTCCTCGCCCCTCAGGGGGAGAGGATGCCGACAGGCAGGTGAGGGGTGGCGGAAGTATCGCGTCTCAATACCTCGGCGAAGGCTCCGGCTCGCCTGAATCTTGAGCAGCCAGTCGAGCTACTGCGTAAAGCAATGAGGAAAGGCGGTTGAGGTATTGCATCGCCGGCGCCGGAAGTTCTCGCTCAGCACGCGCAGCAATGACGGAGCGCTCGGTGCGACGAGCAACCGTGCGGGCGAGGTCGAGGAATGCGGAAAGTTCGGTCGCGCCGGCAATCACAAATGCGTGCGGGTTTTTTATACGAGTCTCAATGTCGGCGATCGTGTGTTCAACTCCGGCAATATATTCGGAAGTGATTTCTTTTTTCGCGCCGGCGAGCTGTGCTTGGATGATGAAGAGGTGTTCTTGGGCGAGGCGGAGAGCGGGGGCGATACTCAAATCTTTTCCATCATCTCGACCTCGCGCCTTCACCACGCACACGCCAAGCAGAGAATTGAGTTCATCAAGCGCACCAAGCGCATCGAACACGAGACTATCCTTCGGCATCCGACATTCGCCGAGCAGGCCTGATGTTCCATCATCGCCGGTTCTGGTATAGAGCATAACGATTTATACCATACGCCCTTCACATAATCTCATCACCGCCAACTCCACCGGAATCTGCGGGAGCGGGGCGCGGTTCATTTCCAGGAGGACGCCGATGAAGGCGGCGAGCATAGCGGCGTTTAGGGCGGCACCCTCCTTCCCTGCCAACCGACTGAGTTCCGTCATTGCATCCGAACCAAACTGTTCGGCAATTTTTTCTTTCATCTCCGGGGCGTAGCGCAGGAGCAGAACCGCGCGCATACGCGCCACCAGCAGCAGCACAAATGTTTTTGCGTCGGCGCCGGCATCAATTGTTTTATGAAATGCGCCAATCGCCGCGGCGGCATCTGTGCGCGCGAGTGCCGCCACGAACTCCGCGACTGCCGCACCGCGCGGTGCACCGACCGTTCGCGCTACCTCTTCTTCACTCGGCTGTGTGCCCGCCGCAAGTACCTTTTGCAACATTCCCAGCGTGTCGCGGAAACTGCCGTCACCCATAAGCGCAATGAGTTCCGCCGACGCCGGAGAGAGCGTCGCCCCTTCCGCTTTCGCCACATCCAGCACGAGCGTGCGCAAAATATCCTGCGTCGGTTTTTTGAATTGAAATACCTGGCAGCGCGATTGAATGGTGTCGGGCACGCGGTCAAGCTCAGTGGTCGCGAGCACAAAAAGCGCGTGCGGCGGCGGCTCCTCCAGAGTCTTCAAAAGCGTATTGAACGCCTCTTTCGTAAGCATATGCACCTCATCAAGAATGTAGAATTTGTACTTAGACTCAAACGGCGAGGTCGCGACCCCTTCCCGCAACTCGCGCGCCGCTTCCACTTGGCGATTGGACGCCGCATCGATCTCGTAGATGTCTTTCTCGGACACGCCCAACGCCCGCGCTAAAATACGCGCCATCGAAGTCTTCCCCGTCCCGCGCCCACCCGCAAAAAGATATGCGTGTGCCGGCTTCCCCGCCGCCACCGAGGCTTTCAACACCGACACCACATTCTCCTGCCCCCGCACCGCCCCAAAATCCGCCGGCCGATACTTCCGATAGAGTGCGACTGGGTTCATAGAGACAGTATAGACCAGCAGTTACCGGTTAGCCAACAAAAACCACCCGCACTCCTCGCACCACCAAACCAGGCCGGAAATACAAAGGCGAGACCTATGTAACAAACGGGATTTTTACCGAGGAGTCTCGACGAAGTTCAAATCGAGGTTTCGTACATAGGTCTCGCCTTTGTATTTCCTGAGGGATGTGAGAAGTTATGTGCGCTCCATTAAAAAATCCTCCACGATCGCGCGCACTTCGGCGGCGGTTTCGGTTTCCATGAGGCGGGCTCTTAGCTCTTTGGCACCAGGGAAGCCCTCGCAGTAGGCTTTGAAATGTTTTTTCATTTGGGCGAAGGATTTTAGGTCGCCGAGGAGTTTTTCGAAAAGTTCGGTGTGTTCGACGGCGATGCGGAGGCGTTCCTCGATCGTGGGTTCGGGCTGGTCGGAGAAGAACCAGGGTTTGCCGAAAGTGCCGCGGCCGACCATCACGCCGTCGGCGGCGGTTGCGGCGGCTTTCGCGTGGGCGTCGTCCAAACTCGTCACGTCGCCGTTGCCGATGATGAGCGTCTCGCTGCCGAGCGCGTTGCGAATCTCAACCGCGCGCGCAACCCGCTCCCATCGCGCGGGAACCTTTGACATTTCTTTGCGCGTGCGCGCGTGCAGAATAATCGCGGCGGGCTTCGCCTCCAAAAGCACCGGCAGCCACTCTTCCAATTCGTCTTTATTAAATCCAAGCCGCGTTTTTATGGACACCGGAATGCCGCCCTCGTCGGAGCGCGCGCCGCGTTTGGCGGCGGCTATAAGTTCAGCGGCAAGCGAATGAGCCTTCATCAGCGCGGCACCCGCACATTGGCGTTCCACCGCTTTGTCAGGGCAGCCCATATTGATATCGATGCCGTCGAAACCGAGCTTCAGTGCGAGCGCGGCGGCGTGTTCCATCGCATCCGGATGAGAAGTAAAAAATTGCGCCACCAGCGGACGCTCGGCTTCCGTAAATGCCAGATCGCGCATCAGCGCCGCTTTCCCTTTTTCATCGGCGCGCAGCAACCCGTCGGCGGAGACAAATTCCGCATACATAACATCCGGCTTGCCGTACTTCGCGAACATCTGCCGGAACGCCGCATCCGTCACATTCGCCATCGGCGCCAACACCGAAAACGGTCGCGGAAGTTTCCCCCAAAATCCCAGGTTCGCAATCATATATGCACACTACCACACCAAACGATTAGTGGATAGTGCTACAACAGGAAATCCATTTCGGAGCCGAAGGTCGGGCTTGAACCGACGACCTGAGCTTTACAAAAGCCCTGCTCTACCAACTGAGCTACTTCGGCATTACTTCTGCACGGCTTCCTCGCGCACGCCTGGTTGCGGCTTGGCGTGGTGGTGGGCGAGGCTGCGTTTGTATTCGGCGACTTCCTGGAGGAAGCCGGAGGCGCGGCCGGCGACCGGGTGATGCGGGCGGGCGCGTTGGATGTTTTGGACGGCTTGCCACACTTTTTGTATACCCTGTTCGACGCGGTGGAAGAAATGCGCGGTCTTCTCCAGGAGCCACGCGCGCACGCATACCCACGCGCGACGCACCTGCGTCTCCACGCCGGACGACACGTGATGCGTTGTATGTAGTATCACCCACTCTCCCCACACGCGCAAACGCGGGCGCAAAGAAGCACCCACATCCACCACCCGTCCATTCGCGAGCTCCCACCACTTAAGCCATAACAGCGCGCACAAGCCGGTGAAAGAGGTCGCACAGAGGATTATGAGGAACCGTAACATAATGGGTGCGCTTCGCGAGCGCGAGCGGCAGCTACTTCACCGTGATGTAGGTGCACTTGGACACCTCGACGCGCTCGCCGAATTTCTGCGTGGCGCGATCAAGCAAGCCCTGGATGGTGACGTCGGTATCCTTGATGAACGCCTGCTCCAGGAGCACGAGTTCGGCGAGGCGGGAGTTTATCTTGCCTTCGATGACCTTCTCGCGGATGTTTTCCGGCTTGCCGGCGGCCTCAGGCTCGAACATTTCGCGCAGGTGTGCAATCTCAGCTTCGGACACTTCGCTGCGGCGGATGTATTCCGGACGGGAGGCGGCGGCGTGCATCGCAATGTCGCGGGCAAGCGCCACGAACTCGTCGTTTTTGGACACGAAGTCAGTCTCGCTGGAGAGGAGCACCATCGCGCCAATCTGGGCGTTGCTGTGCACGTACGCGGCGACGGTGCCGGCGCCAAGCTCGCGGTCGGACTTCTTGCGGGCAATATCCGCGCTCTTTCGGGACAAAATATCAACCGCTTTATCCATATCACCGCCGGCTTCTTCAAGTGCTTTTTTGCACTGCATCACCGAAACGCCGGTGCGGTCGCGCAATACTTTAACAATGTCAGCAGTAATGGTGGACATACAATAAAATAGTTAGGATTGAATAAAGACCTTCACCGTCGGCCACGTCGGACCGACACTGTGCGCTGACTAGTTTGTGGTATTGGCGGCGGTCGGGATGCCGACGGGGGCGGCGGGAGATGCGGCGGCGGCACCGGCCTCGTAGGCGGCGGCGATTTCACCGAGCACCATTTCAATGGAGTGGCGGGACGCGTCGTTGCCGGGAATCGGATAGGTGATGAGGTTGGCGTCGCAATCGGAATTCAGGAAGGCAACCGTCGGCACCTTCATACAGCGTGCCTCTTCGGTAGCAATCTTCTCGTGGCGCGGGTCAATGATAACCATAAGCGCGGGGGCGCCTTCAAGACCGCGGAGACCGCCGAACATCAAGTCCAGATCGTTCTCTTCGCGCTCAAGCATCAGGCGCTCAAGCTTGGTGTACTTGGCAACTTCGCCGGTTTCGCGGGCATTGGTAAGCTCGGAAAGACGAGCAAGGCGCTTTTTGATTTCGCTCCAATTCGTGAGGGAGCCGCCAATCCAGCGACCGGCGACAAACGGCTGATTAAGGCGGCGCGCCGTGCGCTCAAGCGCCTGGCGAGCCTCTGCCTTACTGCCGACAAACAAAACCGTGCCGCGCTTCTGGGCAACCGCCTTTACCGCCTCGCACGCTTTCGTGAGCGCTGCAGCCGTGCGGTCAAGATCAAACAGCTCCGCGCCGCCCTTCGCACCAAACAAAAACGGCACCACCGACGGATGACGGCGAGACTTCGTATAGCCATACTGCGCACCGACCGCAAACATCTTCTCAACCAAAGGATTGTTTTTTTCCGCCTCTTTTAACATACATTCTATAGTAGCATAGCCTTCATTGGCGTGCAATATCACCCGCCAGACAACAAAAGCCGGCTTCCCATATAGGGAAACCGGCTCGCACACCATAGTTATTCGACAAAGACGTACCAGACGTTGCCGGGTAAACGCTCTAGATCGTCGGCAGATAACAGCGTCGCGGCTATGCGGCCGGCATCGCTCTGAACGCATACATATCGGCAAAAATATCCCCGGCCATTCCGACGCGCCGTGCGCGATTGAGACGATGCTGTTACCGGCGTCGGCGATACCAGTGTCGCCGACGACCCGCACAACAACTGAAACAGCGGTAGCATTTCGGTACGCAGATATGCGGTCACCGCCAAACAAAGCCGCGGCGATACGATGAGCGTGAGTCCGTACTGCTCAGCATACATCTGCGCCTTTTCCAGACTTGTCCCGCATTCGCTTAATGAAAACGATGTGGCGGAACGACTCTTTCGGCTAAAGCGTGCCAGTACAATGTTCGCGGTCCACCTCCCCAACAAAGCACCAATGACATGTCCGGCTCCCCATATCGCATCTTCCGCGGCCGTGTCAGGTGCCGCGGCAATAATCTCATCTTGCCACGGCAACGAACGCAGTGGTACGTTTTCAAATACACGAACGTCACTATCGGGCACCACCAGCTTTGGTTGTGGCCGATAGTCAGCCATTCTTACTATGTCGACCATCATACCCTCCCGATGTTCCCGTACTTCTGCCCTGAAGATAGCACAAAGCTTTTCTTTGACGCAAATGGTAGCATCAGCTACTTATGCCCCGGGATGGCGGAAAGTTCTGTTTGGAGCGTGCTGTAGGTTTGTTGCATAATTTTTAGGTAGGGGGCGATGTATTGGAGCGACCAGATAGTGGCGCCGATAATGAGCGCCCAGTACGCGAAGCGCAGAAATGCGGCACGGCGGGCAGTACTATACAGCGAACGCACTTTTTCATTCGTATCCTCCGCAATCGCAATCTGCTTTTGCATCATCGCCTTAAGTTCTTGTATTTCAGCATCCATACCGGTAAGTGTAGCACAAGAAAAAAGGCGCCGCCGAAGCGACGCCCGAGACACCTTTTAGTTTCTGTACATTGTTCTCTCTTTCGGGAAACGAAGCGTAAAGATGCTTCCCTTGCCCAACTCGCTTTCGACAGACACCGTGCCGTCGTGCTTTTCGATGAACCGTTTGACCAGCGCAAGCCCCAGCCCCTGTCCGCCTTGAATACGGTGATTCACCCGGAAATGCAGGTCAAAAATATTGGCGATGTGTTCGGGTGCAATGCCGATGCCGGTATCCGAGACCGTCACAACCACTTCCCCGTCAATCACCGCATACGATAGCCGCACCTCTCCACCAACGCGATTATACCGCACGGCATTTTTGACCAGCTGGGCAATCATCAGCTGCACGGCGACTGGGTCGGCATACAGCAGTACCTCATCGGTCGTTTCGTACTGGAGACGGACGCCTGACTCCAACGTATGATGAGTTACGATATGGCACACAAACTGCACCATACTCCCCACCACAAGCCGCCGCTCTTGTATCTCATAGTGTTCGAATTTCGTACAGTGCAGTTCCCGCGCCACCAGGTCTTGCATCAGCACGCCCGACTCCCTGATGATGTTCAAATACTCCCTCGCCTGTTGCGACATCGGGCCGGCCATTCCGCTCAGCAGCGCATCACTGAAACCGATGATGGCATTCAGCGGCGTGCGCACTTCATGATTTACCGTCGCCACGAAACTCTCCAGTATCGCGGTATGATTGCGTTCGCGCGTAATATCCTGGATATAGATAACCGCCCATACTGCCGGATTGCCGGTCTCATCATGAATACGACCGTCGATATCAAACAGCTGGCGAGTCAATATGACCGACAACACCCTCCCGTTCTTTGCCTTGAATCGGCTCGGTTTTTCGTCCAGATTCGCACCGCCTTCCGCCGCACCGACAATAACGCACAGTTCTTCCTTTGCGTCGTCCGAAAAAACACAGCATGCGGGATAGCCGACAATCTCGTCCGGTTCGTACCCGAGCAGCTTCGTAAACGCACGGTTCACATAGAGAATATTGTGCGTCGGATCCACCAGCCGCACATACGCCGCCAGCGGCATCTTCACCAATCCTCGCGTAATCCTCTTAAACGCCAACGGCATCTGCGCCCCTTGCACCGCAAGTATCTGCAATCGCGCCTTCACACCGGTTCGCGGACATATATGCATTTCACTTCTCCCCAAAGACCAGTCTTCACCTAGTATGCAACATTTCCCAAAAAATGGCAAAAAATATGCGTGACCCGTCATATGGTATACTGTCAGTAATGTTTCCGCAGTTGCGCACCAGTCAGGGGGAGGTGCGGGGGGATCTGCCTCCGGTGGCTTTTCATAATACGTTGTCGGGTGAGACGGAGGTGTTTGTGCCGTTGATGGAGGGGGTGGTGAAGATGTATAACTGCGGGCCGACGGTGTACAGCAAGCAGCATATTGGGAATCTGCGGTCGTATGTTTTTGCGGATACGCTGTATCGGCTGCTTTCGTATTGGGGGTATAGCGTGAAGCAAGTCATCAACATTACTGATGTTGGGCATACGGTAGCTGACGCCGATGAGGGCGAGGATAAGATGGAGATGGCGGCGCGGACGACCGGCAAGGGCACACAGGAGATCGCCAAGGAATATACCGATCTCTGGTTCGCGGATTTGGACGCGTTGGGCATCGACCGTTCGCACATCATCTTCTCCCCCGCCACCGAATATATCCAAGAGCAGATCGTGCTCATTCAGACGCTTGAGGAAAAAGGCTACACCTACCGCGGAAAGAAGGGTGTGTATTTCGATACGGCGCGTTTTCCCGGTTACGGCAAGCTGGGTAATATTGCGCTGGAGGGGTTGCAGGAAGGGGCGCGCGTGGAGGCGGATCCGGAAAAACACAGTCCGCACGATTTCTTCCTCTGGAAGTTCGCAGAGTCGGGCGTGAAGCGCGAACAGGAGTGGGAGTCGCCGTGGGGCGTCGGGTTTCCGGGCTGGCATATCGAGTGTACCGCGATGATCTTCCGGCTGCTCGGCAAGCAGATCGACATTCACACCGGCGGCATCGACCATATTCCGGTGCATCACAACAACGAGATCGCACAGGCGGAGGCGGCGTCCGGCAAGAAGTATGTGAACTACTGGATGCACAATGCGCACGCTATGGTGGACGGGAAGAAGATTTCGAAATCGCTGGGCAACTCGGTGTATCTCAGCGACCTGGCGGACAAGGGCATTTCCCCGCTCGCGTTGCGCTACTGGTACCTCACGGCGCACTACCGCACGCAGGTGAATTTTACGTGGGAAGCCGTGGAGGGTGCGGCAGCGGCGCTGGGGCGGCTCAAGAAGATGATGGCGGAGTGGGCGGCGGCGACGGAGAACGCACCCGATGCCGCTGTCCCCGACCCGACATTTATGCGCGATTTTCTGGAAATTATTGCGTATGATGTCGACACGCCGAAAGCACTAGCACTCGTATGGGTATTCGTAAAAAATGACGCGGTGTCTGGCGCGGTGAAATACGCCACGCTTTTGGAAGCGGACAAACTGCTCGGACTTGATCTGGCGGGCGCCCAAAAAGAAATCATCAAAGCTCCCCTCACCAGCACCTCACACGAACTCCCGGTCGCCGTCCGCGCACTCATCGTCCAGCGCGACGCCGCCCGCACCAATGGCGACTTCGCCCGCTCCGACGAACTCCGAAAAGAAATCGCTCAGCACGGCTACATCGTTACCGACACACCGGGCGGTTCGCAGCTGAGCAAAGCGTAAAATATTTTTGCGTATAAAATAAAGGGCGACTGTCTTTCGACGAGTCGCCCTTTGCTGCTTGTGCGGCTTTCTTGCCGCGCTACTTCCGCCCGTGGGCGTGGAACGAGTGATTCGTGGCATCGAACTTTTCCTGGAGGAAAGTCGCGGCGGCTGCCGGGTCGTACTCCTTGCAGGAGAAGATGATGATATGTGCCCGTCCGGTCGACAGATCGAACTCGAACATGGTGTTGGAGGTTTCGATAAGCTGGTAGACCCAGACTCGGAACGTTCCTCCGCCCAGGTCGATGATCTTCACCCGACACGGCCCGTAGCGCTTCATAGCGATCAGGACGCAAAGCTCACGAACACAACGCCGGATGTATGTGGCGTCACGTGCTTTGCGAACGTCACAACCTTCCAGAGCGATCGTCGTTTCGTATCCCCATAAGCCATCCACCCAAGGCTCGGCTCTCACGAGGTCGCCGCGATAGACGCTCCCGACGGCCATCGGATCCAGCACATAGCTGGAAGCCCGGAACCAGACGCGCAGAAAATCGGCGACGGCCGACGCATCGTGCTCGATGTGGGTAAAGATGGTGAAGAACGCACGATTGGACGCATTCGCAAGATGCGCCGTGACGTTGCTGGAAACGTCGACGACCTGGAAGACCGAAAATCCTGCGACTCGCTCTTCCTCGCCGAAATTCTTAATGCTGCAGGATCCTTCGGGCTTCACGCCCATAAAGGAGCACAACGCCTTGATGCCGCGACGAACGTAGTCGTTGCTGCGAAGCTTGGCATTGTCGCACCCATACAGGGTGATGGCCGTTTTGAACCCCCAGACGTTACCCGTCCAGGAACCAACAGTCGCGGACACGCCTTCGTATGCGTCCATCGATTCGCCCTCCTCAAACTCTGTTTGTGTTACGCACGCACTTCTGTGCTTCCGAATGCATTTTGCACGATGGGAGCGGGAATGTAAATAGTTTGCGGGGCGCTTTTGGGAGGAATATGTGGATAAGTGTTTTTCTATCTCTTTTTCAAAAAATCGGGCATTGAGGCGGAGAGGGGTTTTGCTTCGGCGTAGTGGTGTTGTTCGCGGGTGAGTTTGGTGATGAGAGCGGTGAGGCGGGCGGATTCTTCGGTGTTGCGGGCGAGTTCAGCGGCGCGGAGGTCGCGACGAACGACGACGATGCGCTCGGCAATGGTGGAGCGCTCGAGGTCGGCGAGAATGTTCGCGGCACTTTCTTCATCGGCGTCGCCGAGACCTTCAAATTCGAACAGGAGGCGATCGGTTAGGGATGCGGTACGCGATTGAATGTCCGCCACGCGCTCGATGCCGATTATTTCAACGACGCGAATGCCAGTGTCGGACTCGGCACCGAATCGCGCGAGGAGCATCGCAACTTTTTTATCGAGGAGCGGGAGAGGTTCGGCGGACATTGGACTTGCGGAAATCACCTGCGGCGTTTCAACAGTCGGCGCTGCGCCCGGGATTCGTGCCGTGCTCGCCGCCACCTTTGCGACCTCCGCGCGCACCGCATCTTCCGGGACGTTGAGCGCTTCGGCGGTGATGCGTACGAAATGCGCTTGATCGATCTTGCTTTTGACCGCGGCAATGAGCGGCACGACGTGGGTCTCCGCCAGCCGCTTGTAGCCGCGTTCGTCCTTCGCCATTGGGCGCAATGCGTGCAGGAAAAATTCGATTGCGGTCGTGGCATTGCGCACCGCCGCGCGCAAAATTTCCGGATCCTGCCGCACCAAATCCGCCGGGTCTTTTCCACCCTCAATCATCGGTATTTTTACATCAAACCCAAGCCCAAGCGCCATAAGCGTACCGCGCAAACCGGCCTTGAGTCCTGCAGCATCATTGTCGAGTGCCATGATAACGCGTTTGGTGAAGCGACCGAGCAAACCGAGATGCTCTTCCGTGAGCGCAGTGCCAGACACCGCGACCACGAACGGCAGCCCTGCCTGATGCGAAAGCACGACATCGAACTGTCCTTCCACCAACATCACGCAATCGTGTTTTCGCACCGCCTCCTTCGCCTTGTCGAAGCCATACAACACGCGAGATTTTTTGAAAAGTTCGGTCTCCGGCGAGTTCACGTACTTCGCCGGCTCCCCTTCCTCGTGCCCGCCCTCAGTCTTCTCGAAGAATCGTCCGGAGAACGCGATCGTACGCCCGCTCGCATCAAACAACGGAAACATAATGCGCCCGCGGAAGCGGTCGTAACAACGCCCCGATCTCGAGGGGTTTGCCCCCTCTCCCCTCACGGGGAGAGGGTTGGGGTGAGGGGTGTCGTTCGAACCCGCTTCAACCTCTTTCTTTTGCGGGAACAGCGAAAGTCCTGCATCCACCATGTCGTCCTGCGAAAATCCGCGCGCGACCAGATGTTCGGACAGCGTCCGCCACTCCGCCGGCGCGTAGCCGATCCGCCAACGCCCGCGGGTCTCGTCGGTTACGCCGCGCTCGGCGACATATTTTTTCACCGCGTCGTTCGCTAAAAATTGCTCCTCAAAAAAAGCGGTTGCCGCGTCGCACACCTCGCGCAGGCGATCGACCTTCTCCGTCTGTTCCGGCGTCGGAGCGATGTATGAGCCATGTCCGCGCTTCGGCAACTCCACCCCCGCGCGCTCCGCGAGCTGCTTGAGCGCCGCGCCGAACTCCACGCCGTCCATCTTCTGCACGAACGAAAACACATCGCCCTTCTCCCCGCACCCGAAGCACATATACGACCCGCGCTCCGGCGACACGTTGAACGACGGCGTGCGCTCCTTATGGAACGGACAACACGCCCGCCAATTCCTCCCCGCCTTCTGCAACTTCACATACCCGCCCACCACCTCAACAATATTCAACCGCTCTTTAATCTGCACCACTTCAGGAGACTGCATATCCCTACAGTGTAGCGGGTTTGAGGCCGCTTCGGCAGGGGTTGACAAAAGAAATTCTTTAGTATACTATTTCCAACAGCTTTGTTCTTCTATCTCTAGGGAACGGGAGGGGTATATGTCTACTTGTCGCTCTTGCAGTGGCTCCGGACGTGTGTATGAGCTGAAAAAGAAGCAGCGTATCATACTTCATCACGGCACAGATCCTGTGCGCTATAGCTCATTAAAAAGGTTACCGTCCCCCTACCGTATAGCTCATAAGTCGGTTACCGTACCGTCATATGGATATGGCAACAAAACACACGGTCGCACAAGAGCATTTGAAGGAGTGG
>Ga0118677_10010026_pt1 | contig 14621 bp, 11 predicted proteins | sample AliMusrvi5mmetaG_FD_86154 | JGI IMG/M metagenome (GOLD analysis project Ga0118677, IMG submission 86154) | reverse complement strand
TCCTCATATATCCCTTCAGAGTATGGCCATCCGCCTGTAATGAGCGGTGTATATATCTGCATCGCTGTTCCTATGTAGTCACCCAGCGGGTTTGAGCCGTAACCGCCCCACGGGCGCATATTAATCATGGAGATATCCATGAAAGACAGCATCGGACATTGTTCGCGGTTTACTCCAGCTTTGATGATGGCCTTAGGCAGATCAGAATGCCACGGGGACATTTGATTTAAGACCCCGTCAAACATGTGTCCTTTTCCTGATTTCAAGTATTCAATGAATTTTTCCGCATTGCCTTTATGCACGTCAAACTTGTCACCGCCGATATACCAGTCGCTGAGATATACATATCCTTTGGGATTATTCTTTTTAAAAATAGCCGCGGCTTGCTCCGTTAACTTTATATAACCATTTCCGGCATACGGAGCGCATTGGGCGCAATCGCAGCCGCCCGGATCATAACACCACACGACCAGGTTATCAACGTTTTCGATTAATCCCAGTAATTTTGAGATATAATCGGCCTCATATTCCATTGCGCCCGTCCGGTAAGGACATATATAATAATTCCTGCTGATGAATGAAGGCCGCGGTGAACGTATTGCGCGCGGGCTGGAAAGGAATGCCTCATTGGCAACCACTGTGAGACCGAATTGCATCCCGTACTGATGGGCAGTCTGTTCCATTTGTTTAAGCCGCGCAATGAAACTCAATGCTTTCGGGTCGTCAAATCCTTTATATTTTTCAGGGTCAAACCAGACCAGCAGCGAATTGCACCCCCATAGCGCCATCTCTTCAATATACGACTTAATATCTTCGATAGGAGCACATTCATAATAGTTGTTGAAATGCGTGGCAAAATATATTCCACGGATCGTCATGGCGGGATTTTCGACCAGTGTCATATTGGGTACAGTAATCGCAGGTTTTGAAAAATCCATCAGACACAGCAATCTTCCCAGGCCGGCCGCTGCCCCGCCTGCATTGCGGGAGAATAATACGATTTCAGACGAATCGATTTTCAGGTAATATCCGTCTTTTTTCAGTGCATCACCGGACAGCCCGGAAGGAACAAGTGATTCATTTACTGAAACTCGAAGAACCTGTTTCGTGCTGCTGGTGGAACCTGTTGACGGCAGGACGCGTTTCTGTACCTATTTTGTGAATAATCCTATGGCGTTTTTAACCGGCAAAGGCAGAGATTCATCAAATGTCACAACAAAGCCGGACGATACATTGTTTTCAATCATTCCGAATGACGGCTCGCAGATCAGCATTATGATTGCCGCGATAATAGATATTTTTTGTATCATTCAGGCCCCCATGGAAACTCGATTTTCATTGTCTTCCCGTTCCTGTTCAATATTTTCCCGGCAAAAGATTTATGTGTTCAGGCTGAACCAGGCGAAATCCTGGTTCAGCTGAGACTGGTTGCTGGAAATTTTCCCTGCAAATGACCGTTGATTTTTTTTACCGATGCCATTTGCAGGGATGTAAGGAATCCTAATTAATATGTAGCCCAGGTTAGATTGTTGATGTCGTTGAGCTGACCACTGCCAGACCATCTGAACGGGGTATCGGAGAAAGGATAGTTTATGTTAGTTACTTGCACATTGTTGGTGTGCCCGTCCAGAAACAGGATATTACATTTTTTTGCATGACGGCCAGACGGACGCCCATAGCTGTTACTGGTGGAATTTGGACTGAAATCAATACGAAATGAGCCTTTCGTAAAGTCGGATCCGCCTGATGCCAGATTGCAGTAACTGTCCAGCATATAAAATTTAATGGAAGGTTTTCGCTGTGATGCCAGCTTATATGATTTATAGGGAGCAAGGGGCATTGACACATCTTCGTTAATCGCATAGTCGGTATTCCAGGGCCAACTGAATCCGACCGGCTGTTCCGGGCACTGTAATTGTTTGCGGGTGATGAACCAGTTGGCGTCATTCCGGTTAGTGGATGTTCCGTTGTTCAAGTCTTTCATTCCCACCAGCTGCTGAGGCCAGAGGTAGCCGTTGGAAGTATTGCCAAATGTCGTCATCATGTAACCGCCGTTGGCGTCGGTGTATCCTTGAACTGCAATTCCGAGTTGTTTAAGGTTGCTGTTGCAGGCGGCCTGGCGTGCCGTCATCCTGGCTTTGTTGAGCGCCGGGAGCAGCATTGAGGCCAAAATTGCGATGATCGCGATCACCACGAGGAGTTCGATGAGTGTGAAAATTTGCTTCCGTTTCATGATCTTTTCTCCTTTATTCTGTTTGAGATTTTGTTGCCGTTTCATGATCTTTTTCCCCCTTGTTTTGATTATACATTATTTATTTGGAAACTGTTGTTAAATTTGTTTGATTTTTGAAAAAATGTTAAGTCGGCGCCAGAATCGGCAGCCATCGGAATATTTCCCGCGCGATAAGCCGGTGTCCGTCACGATTGCAGTGATTGATCCATGACAGCAGATCACTGATTTGTCCATCTTTGGCGCAATATTGCTGAAAGACTTCAAAGCAGTCCGCCAGACCAACTCCGTATTCCGCGGCAAGCCGTCTGATCTGCTTTGCATGGGCCGCCGCCAGTTCCGGATCCTGCCGGCTGCACACCGCTTCCATGCCGGGGGTCAGCAGCAGCACTTTTATTTTTAGCGCCAGCGCCTGTTCAATCATGGACTTCCAGGCTTGTTCCGCCTGTTCGAGCCCGATGTAACGGTCGTTCAGCGCATAATCAATTGTAATCAGGTCCGGACGGAGAGGCAGTACATCGGATGCGAATCTTTTTTCGCCGGCCGCCGAACATTCGCCGCCGATTGCGGTAACGATGACGTTGATGACAGCCATCGGGTAGCGTTCCTTGAGCATCCGGTGCAGCAGGTGGGGATAGGCGTTGAACGTGTCAACAACATGGAATCCGGCATATCCGGCAGGTGCGCTGTGGCCGTGGCAGACGATATTTATCGTCCGGTTATCCGGCCATATCTTCATCAATTCCGCACTTAGCGGCTGAAGATAGCTTTTTTGATCCGCGACAGCCATGACTGTTTCCTTATTGACCTTTGTTGATGATTACAGCTTCGATGCCGAGCATTTCGCCGAGTCTGCGGATATTTTCTGCATGATGTCCGATGCCGAGGGCGAAGTGATGGGTCGGTCCTTCGGCAATCCAGCGCTGCAGGAATGTCCTGACATCCGGCTTGAAGCGTCCATGAGTGTTCGTATTGCCGGTCGGCGGCACCGGGCCTTCGACGGATTCGCCTTCCGCGATGATGAACTTGAATTTGCCGTCGCTTTTGAGCCCGATGCTGAGCATGGTGATGGGGCCTTCCTGGATTTTGAATTCCACACTGGCGCCGGAACCGGGTTTGCCGTGATATTTCTTCAGGCTGCGCAGCACCGGTTTGCCGTTGGCGATATTGAGGTGATGCGGACCGTCATGGCCGACGAGCACCGTGTCGCGAATAAAATCGATCGGATGGAATTCGGCAAAACTTCCGCCGATATCCAGGCGGTCCATGATCATCATTGCGATACAGGTTTTAATGTCAAATTCGCCGCACATCGGGAATCCGGCGGAAGTCAGCATGGAATTGCCGACGATAAAATTGGTGACCAGCGTCCGCATATCCGAGCCTGTTCCGGCTTCGTAATAATAGGCAAGCCCGTCAAGCTGTTTTGCCTCGATAAATTTTTCCAGCGCCACCGCTGCTCTGGAGGCTATTTCCAGGTCTTTTTCGTTTAATTTTTCAGTCAGCGGGTCACTTACCGGAACTGGAGTGTCGAAGAAATCGAGGATGCGTTTTTTCATTGCCAACACCGCACTGTCAGAACCGGTAAGCTGGCTGTAATGAACCATGACATCGTCAGGTTCGCACTGGACGACATGACAGCCGAAGCCGGCGGTTACCGCCGTGGGGTCGGTGTGCATGTCCAGCATCGCTTCCAGAACGTGTCCCATGTGTCCGATCCTGGCACGCTTCAAATCATGGACGGCTTTAGCGATATTGCACCAGTTCGCGATTTCGGCGTCCGCCGCCGGATCGTTTTCCAGCATGCCGATGATGACGTCCGGCGCTTTCCGTCCCATTCTTACCGCGACGCCGGTAAATTCCGGCACGGAGCAGAAATCGTCATTGCAGAGCTGCATGAAAGTTGAAGCGTTGGCATAATCCATCGCCGCCAGCGGCTGAAGCGCCACCAGTACGATCGGGGTTTCCTTCAGTTCGCGGGCGATCACTCCGAAGGTGGAGGAGGTGGCGTAAGTCACCATATCCACAAAGATCAGATCAAAATTACCGGCTTTAAGCTGCGGCAGCAGGTCGTAAGCGCTCCGGGCATTGTCAATCATGCCGAAATTTTTTACGGTGACGCCATTGGAATCAACTTTGCTCACGAAAGTTTCCAATTTTTCATTTAAAGTGTCGAGTAAACCTTCAAACTGGTCCCAGTACACATGGTGTCCGACACCGAATACGGCAATATTGGCGGTCAGCGGTTTTCTGCGTTCGATTTTCATAATAATTTCCTGTATGTTATTTTTTAATATTGACCGAATTCATGTACGGTATCAATCATGGCTATAAAGTTTTCCGGGATGACGCTGTCGATAATGGAATGGTCGGAACAGGCGACATAACCGCCGTCTCCGGCCAGCGCTTCCAGGTGCCGGCGGGTGTCGTCGCGGATTTCATCCGGCGTCCCGGACGATAATAACCCGACACTGATGTTGCCTACCGGCACAATACGGTCTCCGTAGTTCTGCTTGAATGCGTAAATGTCATTGGCTCCGGATTGCAGCGGATGGCATGCCTCCACTTTCCATTGCAGCCAGTACGGAATGATCGGGGCCTGAGCTCCGCAGCAGTGACAGATAACCGGATGGCCGGTGGCATGGGCCGCATCAATGATCTGTTTATAATACGGTGCCCAGTGTTGAGCAATCGCTTCCGGGCTGATCATTGCTCCTTTGTTGTCACAGAGGTCGTCTCCGATATAGTATAGATGAAACGGCATGTCTTTGACTGCATCGATGATTTGCAGCGACCACCGGGTGAATATTTTCATGCAATTGTCAATCAGCTCAGGCTGGTCATACAGCATCAGCATGAATGATTCAATCGGAACTGGACCGCAGGCCATGTAAGTCTGAGTCAACGGACCGCCGATGCGCACAACCACTCCAATACCGGTTCCGGATACTGCGTCCAGGCAGGTTTGCAGTTTAGCTCTGAATAACTGGAAATCGATGTTCGCATTCTCCAGGAAAAATGCCGCCAGGTCGTCCGGTGTCAGAATTGAGCCTTCAGCCGGCAGCGGGGGCTGCAGCGAGCAGACGATGGCATCCTGTCCGATTGCATTGACCAGTTCCACGGCATCTTTTGGAGGCATTGACCAGAAATCCTGCGTATAATCCTGTTTGTGCAGAATATGACTGATACTTCTGGGGCCGATCCAGATTTCAAAATTCGGCGTACGGTCGAGTTTCTGCCGCCTCAATGCAGCCAGCAGCCGTTCGATGTCCGGCTTTTTTATTGACTGTGATTTTTGCGGCATAAGACTCATTATTTTCTCCCTGCGCGGTTTACCATGAGAACGCGATATTTCCGTTGATATTTTTCAGTTTCACACACTTACCGAAAGCTGTTTCGACAAACACCGGAGTAATGAAGTTTCCGTCCAGAAAGGATGCAAATACATCCAGCGATACGTCCGCCAGTATTTCCAGGCTTTTTTCGCAGCCGGTTTCCGGGAAAAATGTAATATCGGCATTTTTCAATCCAGTCAGTTTCAGGCGTCTGGTGATTCCCGGATATCCGGAGCAGGCTTCATGACATGAAACCGTACCGTCGGTTTCCTGATTTACGAAGATCCGGCATTCGCGGCTGGTTGATTTAGGCAGCCGGTAAACCGCTGCGCCGTTCTTCAATTCCACGTCATAGCCGCTCATGACAGGAGCACCGAACGGAAAACTCAGGTGCTCTTCAACCAGAACGTCCGGACAGAAGATGGATAAATAAAACGCGTTGCGGTTTCTTGAAATAGTCATTTTCGGGTTGGCGGTGGCCGGCGCGTTTTTGCGGTAGATAACTTTAAAGCCGAACTCCTGGATCATCAGACGCATGACGTTGTCAAAATGGAATATTTTGTTCGGATCCGGCTGCTTTACGGCGCGCAGCCAGTCGGTCGGCTCAGCCGGATTAATGGTTCTAACCCAGCATACTTTACCGCCCTCGGCGGAGTACGGCTTGCGCACCAGCGCGGTAACTCTGGAGTTGTGAGCGTCTTTAACTGCTGCCGCTTTGACTGCGGTAGTTATATCATTCTGGTCGGCAATTACTTCCCGGAGCGGGCCGCCGGTGAAAATATCGTAATTGAAAATAGTCCGTGGATAAGACTGCTCCGCCATCTGATCGGATTTCAGATTCAGGGTCAGGCACATTTCGCCGGATACGCCGTCAACTATTTTCAAATTGAGCAGACGGAGAATTTCCGGAGCCGCGCTTTGCGCTACGCCATAGAACAGGATATTGCCGCCGGTCTGTACAAAACGTTCAAGCTTCTTCGTAAATTCACCGGAACAGGCGTTGACTGGTATTACCAGCACGGAACCGGCGAAAATCTCCGGTTTGCTGTCCAGCAGCATGTTCAGTGAAGTCATGCTGGTCACGGTATTCAGCGGCAGTCCGTTGTTGATCGCGCCGCGGATAAACCAGTCGTCGGCGAATATCTCATCCAGGCATCTGCCTTGTTTCAGCGCGATTTCCTGATATTCGTTGAACGGATATACCCAGACGAAGGGCCCGGCCTGATCGGGGTTGCGGCGCATACATGCTGTGATGAACGGAATCACTTCCTGTGGAACCAGATCCGGCATTTCTCCGTAAGAGTCATCAACCGTAAGCAGGTTGACGGACGAAGGTGTGCGGACACTGCCATGACGGTCGATCATTGAGGCCGCCAGAGGCAGGTAAATGTCATACGGATCCCGCTCGTAGCGGTCAATCCACGGACTGTTGATAAACCACGGATCGTGAATGTAAAAACGGAACGGATAGTTGCCGTCCGCCAGTTCGGAGATATGCGAAAGCCAGCCGGCCAGTTCCAGCCCTAGATCTTTATCTATGGCCGCCCACGGCGAATTTACCGGCGGAGATGCTTTGAACGTATTATAAATCTCACTCAGCGGCGCGGCATCGGTGGCGATTTCGATTCCGGCGGTCAAATTGCTTCCGCGCGTTTCAATCGGCATATTGGGACATTCGCGGGAGAAATCCTCCCAGAATTTTAAGATTTCCTTTGATATTTCCCCTGCTTTTTCAGGAAAGAATTGCTTGCCGTCGAACAGGGAACCGGTGATGCCCCATGTTTCCAGGCCGAATCCGAAACCGTTGGAAAACCAGATATAATCGTAGCCCATGTCGCGCAGAAAATGTTTCGACTGTCTGCCGAGAAATATGCCGAACGGCGTATGGTCGGGAATGCCTTCCGGGAAACCGGCATATTTGGCGGAATCCTGCTTCAGAAAAGTGTTGCAGGTTACGAAAGTATCACGTCCGATGGAGCCGCCGCAGCAAATTTCGCGGTGCATGACATATTTAAATTCCGACACTGCGAATTCCGGGCCGGGGTCAAAGGTGGCGCCAACCCTGACCGGCTTGCCGGAGATTTCATTCCCGGTTGTTTTAATGACTTCAATCAACTTTTTAAGCCAGCGGTAAGTCCGGGCCGGCGGGTTGTCCATATATTTCACCGGCTGATGATGGATGCTCGGGCGCGGGCTGTCTGACTTCCCGAACACGGGACTTGCCACGCCCAGCCAGCACGCCCATTCAAATTGATCGTCCAGATTGTTTTTATATTCCAGAATTTCCGAGCCGTCGGAAATCCATAACATCACGGATATCGCGTCCGCGTATTGGGTGAGGGGCATCCATTGCGTAAACATTTTGCGGCATACCGCCCGCATGGTTTCTTCTGAATTATCCCGGAACGGTTTTGAACTGAGTTCCAACGTGACATTGCGTAAATTCATGATATTTCCCGTTATCTGTTTAGTTTACTGGTATAGATTATAAACGATGATAATGATATCGGCTTGGCTAAAAAAGCTTAATATGGAAAATTACGGCAAAATGTCAATATTGTCCAAATTTTTTCCGGTAATCTCCGGGATTCAAACCCGTTTCCGCCCGGAAGGCGCGGTAGAAATAACTGAGGTCATTGAAGCCGCAGGCATAGCAGATTTCGGAAATATTCATGTCTGAATTGCTTAGCAGTGTACAGGATTTTTGCAGTCTCAGCTGCTTCAGTGCCTCAAAAATGGATTTCCCTTTTAAACTCTTGTAAACACGGCACAGGTAACTTTTGTTAAGCTCGATTTTTTTTGCAATAAAGTCCAATCCGAATTGCTCATGATAGTAGTTGTCTATAATGTGGTCAATGTAATTGACAATGTTATGGCGATCGTTCTTTTTAATTTTTTCAATGCCCTGTCGGCTGAGCAGGATCAGCAGTTCGAGCACTTGCAGTTTAATGAGACTCTGATAGTTAGGCCTTTTTTCTTCGTATTCCTCGGCCAGTACTTTTACCAGGCGTGATATTTCTTTACCGGCGTCAAGAATGTAGAGCTGTTCACGGCGGGAGTTATCCACTTCCTCCTGAAAATTCCGGTGAAAAATGGAGAAAAAATCAAAATCGTTGGCGAGATGTTGAAGTTCATCCTGAATCAGTTCCGGCATGAGCAGGATATTATAGATATCGATATATTCGGATTCGATGACGAAAGTGGTCTGATCATCAGGATGGATCAGGTATATGCTGCCGGGGCCGAATTTATAACTTCGTTCGTTAATAATCTCCTGGCCATGTCCATTGATAACATAAATGATTTTCCAGAAATCGCGCTGAATTCGGACGGTTTCATCAAATTCACCACGCATATGCCGGAATTTACGGATGAAAAAAAGCGGAAAATCATCCTTGAAGAACATCGATGATTTATAACGATACCTTTTTATCTCATTCATGTCCGGCCTGCTCCGTTAAGCGGTTTATTATTAAACATAGCCCGTACTTGCGTTTCATGCAAATTACCATATTCGGCACAGGCGCAGTGTCAGGCGGTTTGCCGCCAGTGCTTTTTGGCAACGAAGTAGATGAGCGGGATCAGCAGCAGAAACGGGATGGCTGTAATGATAAACACCCACCGGACATCCAGCGATACCGCCACTACGCCGCTGAGCACGGAGCCGAGGAAATAGGTCTTCACATCGGACTTGTTCTTGAGCGCGTTCATGTCGGCCTGGGTCATCTGGCCGACTTTCTCGTCGAGCGTCATTTGCGAGAGCAAGGCCTCGACCCGTTTCTCCACGGCGGCATCCGTCTTCGTCTGGGCCTCGGCTCCGATGAGGGCGCCGGCAGCCATCAGGGCAGTCCATGTCACAACCAAAAGTCTTTTACGCATGTGGTGTATTGTAATTCTAGAGTTACACCGTCTGTCAACAGCTAATAAGGCCCGGTTTGTAATCGCGCCGGACTGCATCGAAGTCCCTTCTTCGGGGCGGGGATGGCTCGTCCCGTCGGAGTAGAGCGGTGAGATAAGGGCTTGGTGGGGGCGAGCCGCTCCCACCCCTTCCCATACGGTCCCCCGAACCTGAGCTTGATGCAGCTTTGCGTAATCACCCCAGCCAGCATCGTGTAATCGAGTGGTGTACAGGCCATTTCGACGGCCTCATGGCAGGCAACGCTCAGCCGCTGGCTGGGCGAGCGAGCTAACTGACCTCCAACGAACTGAAAATGGGGAAGGATTTCCTCTTCTCTGGCGTCAGGGGGTAGGAGAAATGCGGCGTTTTGCGGCCGCGAAGCAGTTCATATTGATTCGGTTTTTGGTTGTGCGGAAGCCGTCGATAAATTATCCGTATCAGCCTGTGGGGAAGTAAGTAAATATGCAACATGCAAACAATGAGGTGGTTATGGATGCGATTCGAATTTCGAGAATTCGAATCTGGATGATTGCGGCTTTTCTGTGGGTGCCGACTCTGCATGCCGTTGATTGGTCCTTTGTGATGCTCGGCGATACCCGCGGCGTCAAAGACTCCAGCACTTCCTCAAGCTGTTCCTTGAGAACCATGAAAGAGGCAGCGTCAGCAGGCGCCGGGGCATCGGAGTCTTCAATGAAATCCCCCAAATGGGAGTCTTCTTCTTCCCCTATGGGAGTTTCGAGCGAAACCGGCTCCTGAGCGATCTTCATGATCTCACGGACACGCTCCACTGTTATGTCCATTGCTTTGGCAATTTCATCAGCTGCCGGTTCACGGCCGAGCTCCTGCAAAAGCTGTCGTGATACCCGGATCAATTTATTGATCGTTTCAACCATATGCACCGGTATGCGAATAGTACGGGCCTGATCGGCAATAGCGCGCGTAATGGCCTGACGAATCCACCAGGTCGCATACGTGCTGAATTTATAGCCCTTTGTATAGTCGAATTTTTCGACTGCCTTGATCAGTCCGAGGTTCCCTTCCTGGATGAGATCCAAAAACAGCATTCCCCTGCCGACATATCGTTTGGCAATGCTGACAACCAGCCGCAGGTTCGCCTCAGAAAGGCTGCGTTTGGCGCGTTCTCCCTGTTCTGCCGCTGCTTTGGCCGTATTGCGGAGTCTGCGGAACAATTCGACGGTTTTCGGTTCAGTTCGCGGGATACTGCGTAACAGATAACTGGCCAGAGCAAGATTGCCGCCCTCCACCAAATGGATCGGCACAGCCTGCAGTCCCTGCAGAACTTTCGCAGCATTGGCGCCTTCCGATACCCGGGCGGTAAGCTGCTCTTCCGGCCTGAGAGCAAAATTCAGCTGCTCCATTGAAATAAGTTCGCCCTGCTTGTGTCCGAGTTCAGTCAGAACCCTTACGATTTCCGCCACATCAAGAGCCGCCGGGAGTTCCAGCTGGGGCGCCAGGGTTTTATCCGGAGATTCAAACACTCCTGGCACAACGGTCCCTTCAACAGTCTCGACACCTGCTGCGGCAAAATTTGCCTGAAGGGAACGGATTTCCTCCCTTGTCAGTTCGATTGTTGCTTTTGCCATCAATTCCGGTGCAATCTTATTGTCGGCAGCTGATGCCGCATCAAGCAGCATTCTCAGAACTTCGCTGGTCTGGCGGACTTTCACCATATATTCTTCCGGTTGCAGCCATTTTTCGACCAGATTCAGACGTTCATCGATTCTCAGGTGAGATTGCAGATTAATAGTTTCCTCATCAGCGTCAAAACCATCCAGCAGGCGCTGCGCTTCATTTCCCTTGTCCATGCGGCGCGCCAGTTTTGTTTCATCGATTGCCGACAACAGGGAAACACGGCCTATTTCCTTCAGGTACATCCTTACAGGGTCGTCAATGCTGACCCCTTCAGGGATGTTCTGCTCAAGGTCTCCTTCATCAACAACCGGTTCGGCTTCATTTGTCCCTGCCGTGTCCAAGGCATCCGGGTCCGGGACTTCGTCAACGAGCTCTATCTTTTTCTTGGCCAGCAGTTCATAAACATCCTCAATCTCCTCGGGTGAAAGATCGTCACCCTGCAGGGCGTCCATCATCTCAGCCGTGGCAATCATTCCGTTTGATTTGGCTGCTTTTTTCGCCAACTCATCGACCCTGTCATTGATGAGTTTTTTCTTGTCGGTCATTCCCAAACTCTACTCCCTCCGAGCTGTAAACCATTTTTCCATATTTACAGTGATTTGGCTATATCGCTAATTTTTGTAAGTATTCGCTGCGCATTCTGTAATTCCTGCACATAGCCCGAATCTCCCCGGCGTGACATTTCGTCCGCCCGCAGACGAATCGTTTCATATTCTTCATTCAGCTTTGAAAGCAATATGGTTCTGATGCAGTCAGAAAGAGCCTGGTCCACATCTGAACCCATTTCTTCCTGCAGCATCATGCGCGACAAAAACTCCAGGGTTTCGGGATCTAGACCGCTTGCCAGTTCATCCGGCTGCGGAAAATTCCCCTGAGAATAACTTTTCCAGATGGCTTCTGCCAGAACCCTCCTGGGTCCGCTCTGAAAATGCTCAGGCGCCAGGCTTTCCCTGACAATCGCAAACTGTTCGGCGGTTTCCATGCTTTGACGTAATACAAATTCTTCAGCCATGCTCAGGCGGGAATCGGCGCTCCGGCGCACATGCACCACAGAGGGCCTGCTGAATGCAGTGTGACCTTTCTCCCGCAAAAGTTCGCTTCGAATGGAATTTTCATCGATGCCCAGCTTTTCAGCCAGCCTGGCTATATGGGCATCCACCTCAACCATGCTGGCAGCCGCGGCCAGAAATGGCACGGCGCGGCCAACTGCGGCAACTTTTCCGGCCAGATCGTTGTATTCCGACTCATTCAGAACCCGTTCCATCTGAAAATCGAGCAAACCTGCTGCAGCGGCAATCCGTTCCCGAACCACACCGGCTCCCTGTTTGCGGATCACTTCATCCGGATCTTTGCCTTCCGGGAAGGAAGCCACTTTAACCAACGCCCCGCTTGACCTCACGATCGACAATGCGCGAAGGGTGGCGTTTTGGCCTGCTGAGTCACTATCATAGGCAAAGACTATTTCGGGCGCGTAATGCAACAGCATGCGCGACTGCTCCGGCGTGAACGAAGTTCCAAGAGAAGCCACCACATTCTCAATGCCGTTCGCCGCCAAAGAAATCGCATCCATGTACCCTTCGACGACAATCGCATGACCGGCATTTTTCATGGCGCGATACGCTCTGTTAATATTGTAGAGAACCGTTCTTTTGCTAAAGACCAAAGTTTCCGGACTGTTAAGATATTTGGGCTGGCTGTTGTCCATGACCCGTCCGCCGAATCCGATTACACGGCCGCGGATATCTTCAATGGGAAACATGATCCTGTTGCGGAAACGGTCATATATGCCTTCCGGGGACCTTAAAACCGACAGTCCGGCCTTCACCATCGTTTCCTGCGAAACGTTCCTGCCCTGGAGAGCCGTGGACAATTTACCCCAGGCATCCGGTGCGAATCCCAGACGGAATTCCTCAATCTGTTCAACCGTCAAGCCCCGTCCTGTCAGATAAGAAAGCGCCGTTTTGCCAAAGGCGGTTTTCATGAGGCATGCATGAAAGAAATCACGTGCCAGTTCATTGGCCCGCAGAATATCTTCCCTTTCTTTTTCCCGCTGCCTCTCTGATTCCGAACGCTGCCGCTCAGGCATCGGAACATTCAATTTCTGGGCCAGCAGCTTCACAGCTTCGGCAAAACCTATTTTTTCGACACCCATGATAAAATTAAAAACATTACCGCCCTTCTGGCAGCCAAAACAATAAAAAAGCCCTTTATCGGGCGCCACATTGAAAGACGGAGTCTTTTCCTGGTGAAACGGGCAACAGCCCAAATATTTGTGACCCTGCTTTTTCAGCACCACGTATTCTGACACTATGGACACGATATCTGCCTGCGACCGCAGCTTGTCAACAAAATCATCAGAGTCGGAGTATTTCATCATAGTGTCATTATTATTCGCCAAAAAAACCGCTTATCCTGCCAAAATAAAATAATTTACGGTAAACTTTGCTCCTTATGAAATATCCGAATCGATGGTAAGGCCCTGCATTGATTTTTTACAGCCTGTTATAATAGAATGTATGTAGTCATAAATGGAGACTTGATTCAGATGGCGTTTTAACGCCACCTGAATCTTAGTCGAATTTACTTCGAGCTACAGCCTGTTTATCCCCGACCTAAGAGGGCGGGGTCTTACAGGCTGTGCGTAGGATAAATTTGAAACGCAAGGCCTGATAAAGTGCTTTGAATATACTTTTGAGCTTGCCTGGAAAACTGCCAAGGATTATCTGGAGGCGGAGGGGTTCGAGGTAAAGAGCCCGCGCCAGACGATACAAACGGCGTTCCAGGCGGGGCTAATCCCGGATGGTCATGTGTGGATCGATGCACTGGAGAAGCGGAACCTCATGGCGCACACCTATGATGAAAACACGACGCGGGAAGCGGTGGGGCTGATTCGCGAGAAGTACTATACGATGTTGAAAGCGCTGCATGCTGAGTTGGGGAAGTATTTGCCGTGAATTTCGGATTGCGTGATGAAGATCTGGCCTATATCGTTTCTGTAATCCAGGATTTTGCTGAAATTCGCAAGGCGGTAATTTTCGGGTCGCGGGCCAAGGAAAATTACAAGCAGGGCTCGGATGTGGATATTGCGATTTTTGGCGAGGCTGTTTCTTTTTCCACGATCGCCCGCTTGCATTTCCGGTTGGAAGAGGAGGGGCCGCTGCCGTATCTATTCGATATTGTGGACGGGACCCATTCTGAGCACCCGGAACTGAAGGAGCATGTGGAGCGGGTAGGGAAAATCATTTTTGAACGAATGTAAAGGCGGTGCAATATGCCAAGCAGGCGTAAAGTTCGAAAAGCGGTAATTCCGGCGGCGGGACTGGGGACGCGGTTCCTGCCGGCGACGAAAGCGCAGCCGAAAGAGATGCTGCCGATCGTCGATAAGCCGTCGATCCAGTACATCATTGAAGAGGCGATCGACTCGGGTATTGAGGAGATTCTGATCATCACCGGCCGCAATAAGCGGGCGATCGAAGATCATTTCGACCGGAATGTGGAACTGGAA
>Ga0118677_10010024_pt1 | contig 14623 bp, 23 predicted proteins | sample AliMusrvi5mmetaG_FD_86154 | JGI IMG/M metagenome (GOLD analysis project Ga0118677, IMG submission 86154) | reverse complement strand
GCTCTTCAAAGCGATGCACCCAGTTCTCCACTGTGCGCGGCGCATCGCCGAGCACACCGGCGGCTTCGCGACAGCTAACGCCATGAGCAACCAACAACACACCATGAAGGCGGTGATCATACCGGGACTGATCCGATCGCCGGATTTCGTCTTGCAGGGCCAGGATCATGGTTTCGGCATCACTAATCTTCAGTGGCTTCATGACCACATTAAAGCATACCCACAGAACATGCGCAATTATTTATGACGCTGTGTATAACTGTATTGTCAGAGAAAAAGATTACCGCTTGCATTTTATCCTTCTTTCGCCGTTTCGCGCGCACTGAGACTTGCAACGCAACAAGACTGACTCTACCTGTTCTTACTGGTCTTAATCAGTTTCTTCGTTTGCTTCTTAGAATCAATGGCTGCTTTCGATTCTTTTTCAATGCCGGGAACCTCGCCCGATTTCTTTTCATCTGGTCTATTTTCTGTGTGTTTTCGTATAGCCATACTGTGTTCCTTTTTGTTTACTACAAACCCAGCACACCCCTAAAGCCCCGGAGGATGAGCATCAAACGTCCCCAACACCGGCCCTAGATGAAATTCAGAAAAATTCCACCATTCAAGAACCCAATCTGGATGCTCTAGCTGGATTTCCGCAAGAGCGGCATCACGTTCTTCATAGGCTCGATTATTTTTTGTTATTATCCCTTGCCCTACGAACTTGAAGTTCCAAGCCTGCGTCACTCGTTGTTGTTGACCGTTCATGTTTTCCCCTACTTCTTCCCCTCTGCCGCCTCTTTTTTGCGGATTGCGTCCGCCTGAGCATACGTCAGCTTATCGTTGCCAGCCCGTTTGAGAATCGCTCGGATCGCCGCATGGCGTTTCTTCTGGTTGCTCGCGTTCTTCGGGTTCTTGATTTTCTTCTTCCGCGCAACCGGCTTCGCCACAGCCCTGTCGCCCGCCGTTGCCCCCAGCGCGGCAATGGCGTTGTCGATCTTTTGAACTTCCTCGACGATGGCATCCCTCTCCGCATTGATTTGTGCGAACTTCTTCGCCAATTCTTTTCTGTCGGCTTGTAGTGCTTGGAGACCTTTCATATCCCGACTCCTACCAGAACCCTAACTGCCCTGCAAGTCATTTGAGCAAGAATTAGGGCGGACTCCCCACCGTCACGACGCCCCTGATAGGGGGCTTTCCGCTTTTGGGCTTACTCGGCAACCCCGGTTCTAACAAGACGCCCCTGACGGACTTTGTGCCAGTTAGAACCGCCATCGGCGGCTGAATTGGCAAAGTGGCGAATTTTGCTGTTGCTGACGTTGCCCACTGACGGGTTTTGATTAGGCGGGTGGGGCGGTTATATGCTGAAAAGCGGTTTTGGTATCTATTGCGCTCAGTTTGCCACCTGTTAGGTCTGCGAAAAACCGAGAAAACTGTCCTGCTAAACAAGAATTGTGCCAAGTTCGACAACTACGGCTTCGCCGTTGCCGTAACCGTTGGAGGGGCAGGTTTGTCGAGGCGCGCGGCAATCCGCTCACCAACGATACAAACCAAAATTCCGAGCACTGTCCCAGTGTTACTCAGCCTTTTCTACCGCAGCAATTATTTTTGCAAATAACTTTTGATTGCCGGGCGCTGATACAGGCAACTGTTTTGGCAGGTCAAACCCCTTTAACGCATTAACTTGGTCTTTCGTCAACCCGTTGTTAATAAGTGCTGTTTCTAATTCTTCAAGTCCGTCCAACCTAATTTGTTTTCCTGCCGATGATACTTTTTCTACCAATTTAAGAGTAACCCAATCTGCGATTAACTTTTCGATTTCTTTTTTCATAACCGTTATCATACTGCGCTCAAAACGCCCGTCAAGAATGGATTCTTGCGTTAAGGACATCCGCCAGCAACCCTACGGCTTCGCCGTGGCCGCAACCGTTGGCGGGGCCGGTTTATCCAGATGCGCGGCGATCCGCTCACCAACGATGCAAACCAATATGCCGAGCACGGTCGTCCAGAGCAAAATGTTGTTCGTCTTCCGTCGCTCGGCTTGAACCTCCAAGCGATCCAACCGAATGCTTATCGGAGCCGTGCCATTCCCGACGAACAACCGTTGCTCAATACTGGTCAGCCGCTCGTCGATCTTATCAAGTCGAGCAACGATGTTGGCGGCGTCCGTCATGCAACCAACCCCGCAACATCATCGGCATGGACTTTGACGGCCACCGGGACAATGACGGTAACGCAACCGTCCCCGGCGTAGCCGGCGATGGACGCCAGCCCGCACGGATCAACCGCCCCGGTCGCCATTGCGACGCCATCGGGCCGGACGAAAAACTTGCTGACCTTGATTTTTTTGCTAGTCAACGCTTGGTCGGCTTCGAGAACTTGCCCGATTGCCATATTGCGAAAGGCTTGGTAGTTGGCGGTCTTGACACCGTCAGACATGGCGTTGAACAGATTCATGGCTGCTGCATCGTTGCCAGCGATTAGTTTCAGTCCGGCGAGGACAGCGGTATCCCGAATGTCGGAAGTAGGGTTTTTGATGGGAATACTCATGGGGTTCCTTTGGGTTAAGAGGCTTCTTGCACGGTGGTAATGATGCCGCTGGAAATGGTAATCGTGCCGTTTTGGATTGTCCCGATGCCGACCGTATATGTTCCGTCAGCGACCGGGGTAATGCTTGAGTTCGATAGGACAGCGGAGATCGTCGGGGCAACGTAGTCGCTGATTTGAGACAGCGTTATTGAAATGCCTGTTGATTTATCCCATGCGCTGAAAACCGGGTCGGTCTCGCTGGTCAGGAACGCAGTGCCGTTGCCGTCCCGCAAAACTCCATCCGACCAGCAAGCGGCAATGGTCGGAGACGGATTTTGATAATCAGCGTAACCGATGAGTTGTTTCGTCCCACCGTCCAAGACGATAACTTGTTGACCGCCGTTGTAGAGGACGAGACGGACAAAACCACCGCCAACAGAAACTCCATTGGTTGCGCTCCCGCCGTCAAAAATGCCGAAGCAACTATACAGTTCGCCCGCCTGATTTGGGCTAAACGTCGAGTAACCGGCATCGTTGTTCAACTCCGAGACGTTATGGCCGCTCAATGAAGTCAGGTAGCCAGTATCGTTGTTCAACTCTGATACGTTGTGCCCGGAAAGATTGATGCTCGTCAGGTAGCCAGCATCGTTGTTCAACTGGCTGATGTTTTGCCCGTAGAGCGAAGTCAGGTAACCGGCATCATTGTAAAAAGTTGAGACCCATGTATTGCTCGTTGCGGCCTTATATCCGTCAATGTAGAGTCCAGCCCCCCAAATTGTATTCAGGGTTGCGTAAGATGGATTGCTGAATGGATCCGGCGGAGACAGAACCATCATGCCGGGATTACCGCTATAACCCATCCGCAAGTTGCCGAGAATACCAATCGTTGCGTTCGCGCAACCCATAAACCACGGGTCGGCTCCCAAAAATTGAATAGGGCCGCCGCCGAAAGGCGGGGCTGATATGGGTTGAACGTAGCTTTGCTGACCGATCCAAGTTTGAACCCAGCCCATCGTGGCCGCGTCCGTTGATGATTGCGGGTCGGCAAGGTTAATCATGCGGGCGGATTGCCCGTCCACGCATCCCGATGAAACGTCAAAGACGACCATCGTATCAAACAGAACTGAGAAGTCGTATTGCGTCGGGACATACCCGGTGATCCAGAGATTTTTTAAGTCAGATTTTGAGAGCATATTGCACCTGTTAGTTAAATCGGATTACAACCCGCGACCCATTGCGGCAGCGGAGAGCCTTGTAGAGTTCCGTTATGATTGTTGGCGGTTGAGTCGTGGGCGGTTGTTCCCGAACCCTCGTCAAACTTCCAGTAGAGCAAGGTATGGGGATCGACAGGCAGATTGCGTTGCGGGATGAAGTTGCCGCCATAGCGGCCAACATCCGAGATGCAAAACTCGTCGATCCGCCCGACAAACTGGTTTATCGCCCATGTCGAGGTAACTCGTTTGGCAAGTCTAAGCATGTTGCTCGACATGGCGACGTTGTTTGCGTTTGCGCCTTGAACAATTTCGCCGTCTGCAAAAGCGACCGTCCAGACATAGTTAATGCCCCAGTTTTGCCCCTGAGAGACCATGCAACCAACATGATGCCATTGACCATCGGCAACGTTGCGGTTGACCCAAGAAGCCCCGCCCCATTTCATGTTGGCGCAGAAATGTCCGTTGCCATCTAGGAAAAACTCAAGCCCGTTCCAATTATCCCCAGCATTGCCAATCTCGCTGATGATAACGCTCGTCTGCGTTGTCTTGATCCAGCATTCAACAGTAAACGCCTTGCCGACGCCCCACGGAATCCAACTCGCATCATGTGTTACCGAGTTCTGCCCGTCGAATCCGAGTGCCCGCCCTTCATTTTCCGTGGACGAACTACTACTTGAACGCATCACGGTACTACTGGAACTGCTACTACTGCTTGAGCGCACCTCGCTGCTACTGGAACTACTATGACTACTACTGCTCAAACTGCTTGAACTGCTTGAACTGCTACTGCTGGTCAACCAAACCGTGCTACTGCTGGAACTTGAACTGCTGGATTCATCGTTGGCGATTCTAAACGTCGAACCAATGGCGGCGAAACCGATACCAATGGCACTACTGGTAAGGCTGCTACTCGTTGAAGAAACACTGCTCTGTGAACTGCTCGACGATCCCAAACTTGACAGGCTTGAAGAACTGCTGGACGTGGAAGCGGTCGCAACAATATCATCATCGGGATTAACAACCCAAACCGGTTGCCCCCGAATCCCTGGCCGCAGTCGTAGCATTAGATTTCAACGCCCTCGCTAAATGCGATGTTCGTTCCGGCTTCGTCCACGCAGATTGCGTTGACGCTACCTTGCCATTCGGGACCCAGACCGATTGCCCCGCCGGCGGCTTTGAGGAATGTTCCCTGTCCGACGACAGCATCTTCACCGAATGCAATGAAGGCATCCTTAGCGCCAGAGTTGGTCAGGATCAGAAACCCCCGGCGACCGGTATCGAAAAATGCGGGGCGAATTTCAATTGAGGCGTCAGCGGAAACAGCGACGCCGCCGTTGTTGACTGTATTGGTTGCCATATCGCTATGGCAGACCATGTCAACGTGCCGATTGAGACTTGAACGGGAAGGTTTTATTCAATGCCGCTTGCCGGTTTTTACAGCCCGCGCAAGGCTTGATTCCGATTGCGGAGGTAACTTTAGCGACGGCATCGCCAAGACCTTTCATTTCAGCAAGGCTGTCGCCACCGGTATAAGTCGGGCAATCAGTTACGGCGCAAGGCATCGTTGAGAGGTGGGCGGCGTCGCAACAATCGTAGCCCGTATGACTAATCGTTACCGTCCATGTTCCCGTTGCATCGGGAATTAAATCGCCGCAGTCGCAATTGGAATGAACCTCGCCGGTATGATGCTCCGCCCAACTTGCGCTCAACGGCGATTGCGAAACGCTCGGATGCCCGGTATCAGGGTCAAACGAAAACGTGGCGGTTACGCCCCAGTCCAGCGATGAACCGTCAGCGTCGTCCTGACATAGCAACCATTGGATTGAGCCGCTGGTATGATAGGTATAAACGCCGTCCAATCCACCGGTTGCCCAAAAGTCTTGGACGTGGTTGATTGCGGAGTCCACGCAACAGCAATCGCAACCAGATTGAAACAGGTTTCCGCTCATGGACAACTCCCGCAACTTGAATTGTCAAAGACGGCGAACTTTTCGGCGTGGGCGGTAATGCAACCGGTGGACGAGTCAACCGAGTCAACCACGGCCAGACATTTCGTTGTTGTCTGCGGAGTCTCGTCGGAAACAATCAGCCCGAAACTACCGTCCGCTTTGATGTAGGCAATGCCATTTGACCCGGCGGAGTATGTTACGCCGCTCATGCGCCCGTTGTCCGGCTCCATTCCGGTATCAACTTCAATGTCTCCGAGCGTTGTCGCCGTATATGTAAATGAGCAATCGCTGTCGCAACTGCCAGCATCCCCGCCGTCGTTTGAAACCGTTACCGGAAAAATCTCCGGCAAAACAATGTCTCCCCCGAACCAACAGTAATCAGCGGCGTCAATGCTTGCGCCGTCAGAGCCAACCGAGACGTTATCAACCAGCGGAATATAGAGGGCATCGGTCGGGTAATCCGCCCCGCTGTTTGATTCCCATGTGTTAGCATCCGTCCGCTCGATCCAAACCTTGTCACCGTCGTCAGGAGTTAGAGTCGCTTCGGCTACAGTAACGACGACGCCATTGAACACATGCTGAATATTCCCGGCAGTAACCTTGACATCATCCCCAGCGGGGTAAGCAAATAGCGATTCGCGTTCGGCGGCATTGCCCCGGCTAATTCTTCGCAAGTTGAAAGTCGTCCCGCCCGGCTGGGTTGAGACGGATATATCATTTGACGGTTGCGGGCAAATCGCCCGTAGTTGGCGGACAACAGCGTTGCACCATGCGGCGGTGATGATTTCGCCGGGGCGAAGTTCTTTAAGTGGCGAGATCATGATGCGTTGTTGACGATGTCGGTATCAACGGTTTTGAAGCCCGTCCATTCCCTGACTCGTTGCCAGCACCACCCACTCCGAACCGCCCGGTCAGCGGTTAGGACATAGGTAAAACCGCTGGGATAAGTCATGGGCGGAGTCGCAACCTGGCCGCAACCGTCGCCGACGCTGGGGTTTGTCAGGTAGTAAGCGGTGCGCCGACAAACAGGAATGTAAATTGCATAATTTGTTTCGCCCCGCAGAAGCCGGGTGTAAAGTTCGCCCGCGTTGCCGTCCGGGGTTGTAACGCTGTCATCATTCGGGGCATTAAGTTTGGCTTCAACGTCTTGGCGGTCGGTATCGTCCAACTCCCACATTCCGCCGCTCGTAAAATTCGGATGATACCGAATGTCTTGATCCACCCGAACCCATTCCGTTTCATCAACGGTAATGGTCGTCCGGTCGCTCGCGCTAACGGTCATTACCCCGTTGTCAGTTTCGCCTTGTTGCAACTCGACGTTTTCAACCTTGAGGGTAACGCTGCCGATGGTGATGTCCCCGCCGATGCCGGGCATGGCCGATTGCAGGTCGCTAAACTTGCCCTGATAAACAACCGTCCCTTCGGTTGCGGTATCGCTGCATCGGCGAAGGGTCTTGCTCCGCAACTCGTTGGTTGAGCCGTTCCAAGTTGAACTCATTAGCCCGCCCTCGCCGGTTGCGGAATTGCGGCAGTTCCCCCGGCCATTTTCGCCAACAGCGCGACCATCTTGCCGGTATGGCTCGCAATCTTTTGGTTGTAGTTGAGCGTTGCGTTCGCCCCTTGCGCAGATGCAAACAACCCGATGCGGGCAAACTGGTCGGCTTCTTTGACGGCGTGGTGGCCAGTCTTTTTCTCTTTGGCTTCGGGGTCAGCGAGTTCGCCTTCTTGCGCCGTGATCGCAACCTTCTCAGCGGTTTTCTTGACTGTCTCAATCGGAATGTTAAGGGACTTGGCTAACTCAACAAGTTGCGCCTGCAAATCTTTCGAGCCGAACAAATCCCCAGACTTAAACGCCTTGATGTTACGCCCGAAAATCTCCGCGATCTTTGTCCCCAGTGATCCGAGCGAAGCGCCCGCCGCTTTTAGAAATTCATCGGCAGCCCCGTTGGTCGTTTTGGCAAGTTCCGGGACAGAGGACTTGGCATTCGCCATTGCTTCGTCCCACGTGGAAACATGAAAATTGTCACCCGTATGCGGATGTAGGCGTTTTTCCTCGGCAAGATTCTGCTCGAAACTTTGTGCCTTGAAATCCTTCGGTTGAAGTTTCTTTGGCAACAGCGCAATGACTTTCTGGATGCCGGTTCGGATCGCGGCGATGAAGAAGTTGGCAACATCTACGAAGAAGTCTTTGAGGGTAAACCAGACCTTCATTGCGCCCTCGAAAGCAATTTCTAGCGCGGCAGCGCCCCATGTAATCGGCTTCTCAAATGCCGCCATGAAAAACGCCATGATTTTCAGGCTGACGCCGTAGAACCCGTTGACCAATGCGCTCCAAAAGTCCCCGCTGAAAATCAAACCAATGGCTTCGCCGAGGATGTTGATTGCGACTTGGAAAACGCCGATTAAGTAATCCCCCGCCGTGGCGAGACCGGTTTTCAGGGACAAGCCGAGCAACTCGCCGAATTTGCCGGTCTTGAACGCGTTGACCAGAATGTTGATCCCGCTGGACAGGTAGCCGCCTAACTTCTCGCCGATTTTGGAGAGGTCGAGTTGGTTCAGCCAGTCAACAAGGGCTTCAAGTTTTGGTAACAGCGCCTCGGCTACGCCGACGAAAAAGCCACGCACCTTGATGCCGATGTTGGAAAGCCCTGTGTGAACCTTTTCAAACCGGGCGGAGTTCTTGGCAAGTATGTCGGCTTGCCCGCCCAAAACCTTTTGGGCATTGTTAATCGCTTCGGGGTTGCTGAATAATTGGTTGAGTTCGCCGCCGCTCTTGCCAAAAATCGCCATTGCCGCGCCGGCCCGCTCGGCCGGGTCTTTGAGGTTGGCAATGGCAGCGCCGACTTTTTGGAATTGCTGGGTGGGCGTGAGTTGTTTCAACGCCTCCATGTCCAGCCCCAGCCGTTGGAACATCTTGTTGGTCGGTTGCCCTTCGGCGTTGACGCCGGTAAGCGCCTTTTGCAGCCGATTGACTGCCGGCCCAACTTGGTCGCTGGAAAGTCCAACGTCCTTGAAGGCTTGCGACAGAATCAGTAAATCCTTTTTCGGCGCGCCGGTTCTTGCTGACAACCGGTCGAGGTCAGCCCCCGCGCCCAGTGCCGCGTGAATTCCGTGGGCGGCCAGGCCGCCTATGGCGGCAACCCCCGCCCCGATAATGGCGATGCCCTTGAGACCAAACTTGCTGATGCTCAACAGACTGTTGCCAACGTTGGCGGCGACGCCTTTAGCGACTACCGCGACGTATTTCAACCCGGCGGCAATGCCCTTAATGCCAGAGGCGGCAACCCCGCCAAGAGAGCTGAAAACGCCCCTGAGCGATCCGAATACGCCCCTGATGCCCGCCCCGGCTTTCTGCAAGTCGGGACCGAGTAACCCTAATGATGCTTTGCCAAGACCGAGCGAGAAAACAGATTTAAGACCAGCCGCCGCCGATACTATCCCGCTGAATGCCGTTCGACTGGACTTGAACAACCCGCCGAAATGGCCGGCGGTTACGTCCAGCGCCTTGCCAATGCCGGCAACCGCCACGCCGCAACTAATCGAAGCCGCCCTGACAGCGGCGAAGGCTTTCGAGTTTTTGCCGACCGCAACCGCGCCGAGTGCCAGAGCACCAACGGCAACACCTTGCCCAGCGACAAGTCCACTTTTGCCGAGTGCGCCGAGTTCAACGCCAGCCTTGAGGGTTTGGGTTTTAACGGCGTCCAGCGCCCGCCGAAACTGCGAACTATCGAGGACTATCTTGGCGGAGATTGTTGCCATTAGAGACCTCGGCGGAAAGTTGATTGGTCAACGCCTGTAATTCGGCGATGCCGGTTTCCAACAGCGGGACGGTGGTTGCGCCGTTGGCGATTAGAATTGCGTGTTGGAGTTGCCAGCCCTGCGACAAGGGTAACTCCCAAAGAATAAAGTCCCGCGACCAACCGGTCTGCGCGGCAATCGTAACCAGATAACTCGCCGGCCACGCCGGCATTAGGCGTTTGGGGACGGCGAAGCCTCATCGGTTTTTACCTCGTAGTCGTTCCCGACCGTGGCGGACTCGACTAACTGTTGGATTTGTTGCGCCGCCCTGACGAAATCGGGAATACTCAGACGGTCAGCGAATTCTAAAACCTTGTCCCGGAAGACTTCGGGGTTAGCAGTTGCCCGGCGGACTTCCCCCGGCGGGGCAGAATGAATGTAGAGAAAACTGGCAACATGATATTCCGGCTCGGCTGTTTCCAAGCCGTCAATCAGCGGGTTATGAGTGAGTTTGAGTTGGATCAGAGTCCCCGCTGACAGCGGGCGGAGTTTCAAACCGGCGATTTCGGTTTCAGGGGCAACGAAAGCGGCTAGTTTGTTGAGTTCGTCGGTCATGGCTGGGACTCCTTGTTGACCGGGATGAAAAAGATTTTGCCGTTACGCTGGACGATTGAGACGGCAGGCGCTCGTTTAACGAGGTCAAGCAACCGTTCCCGGTTGTGCATGAAGGCGAAGCAATAACTCAGCGGATGTTCCGGCTGAGATTCGAGCAGGTCTTTCTGCCCCCAGAGTCGGCACAGGTCTTCGCCGAGTTTGCCCGGCTCAAAATTAAACAGGCAGATTTCCTTGCCGTCTTTCGTAACTCGGCGGATCGGGTCGGGTTTGTAGAACTCAACGCCGAAACTGGCGAGGGCGGCGGCAAGGTTGATGTCTTGGACGGACAGGAGCGCAAACGACATGGTAATCTCAAGCTCCGTGGGTTAGCTCGATGTAATGAGCGGGTAGCAGAACGCTTTGAATGAAGTTGTTTTCCAACCGGTGTTGGAATACTTCGTAGTTACTTCATCAACAAAGATGCTTCCGGCAGATGGAGAATAACTTGAAAGCGTGAGGGCCGTTGCGGGAGCAATCCCGCCGAGACCGCTCGACCCAGTAAGAACCGCTTCACCGCTGATTTCCTCGGTGCGGTTATACATCGCAACGCCGGCAAACTCGCCGGATTCATTGCGGACTTCCGCTTTCTCGGTCTTATTTTGGATCTCAAGATTATGGAGAAAACCGCCGGTTTCCGTAGTTGTTCCGAATACCAGACCTGCTGTGCCTTTAATTGTTGCTGCCATTAGAAAAATCCTTTGGGTTGTTACCGAGGCAGGCGGTGTCAACCGGGGGACTTAGGCGTTGTCTTGAGGCATACAGAAGGCGGTTAGCGGATAAGCGTAGAGCCAGTGGCGTTCGACGGTTTGCTTGTTACCGGCAACGCCTCGAACAACCCCGTAACAATGAAAGTTTGCCAACGTTGAGAGCTGAGCCGGTAGATCGTCAAAGCCGAGTATGGAAATGATGTTGCCCCACGCAGCGGTCAGTGTGGCTTCGTTGGTATCGTCGGCTTGCGCCAGTAACTCAACTTCAACTCGCATTCGCCAGATGCCGGTATATGGCGGGTCTTCCGCTTCACGGAGTGCCCGAACAACAATCGCTGGCAGAGTTAGGGTATCGGAATGGTCTTGGCTGAAATATCTAACCGGTATGTTGAGGGTAATGCCGTGGACGGCATGGTTGTTCAACCAGTCAATGACGGCGGTTTCGGTAAGTTGCTCAATATCGGCACTGCTCATGCAGGGGCGAGCGGTGTCAAACCGCCTTCGCCAACTTTCCCAATGTCTTTTCCAGTTTGATATTCAGCGCCTTGTCGGTATTGGCTGCGGCGCGCTGGACGATGTTCAAGCGGGCATCCAGTTGAACGGCGGCGGGGTTGCCGGTCAGGGACTCAACGTAACCACTCCCGTCTCGCAAGGCGTCAACAACCGCGCCCTCGGCACTGCCATGCTTCGTGATCCAACTGGCAACCGCTGATGCGCCATATTTTTTGACAGCCGCCAGCCAAGAGGCTTTCGCCTTGCCAACATGCTGTTGAACCTTCTGGATATAGGCTTGGAGGACTTGCGGGTCTCGTATCAGTACAAACGGGCCGGATTTCGTTCTGACTTTCCCGTTCTGCCGGTAACGTTGATGCAATGCCGGGTCAATTGAATCAGCAACTTTGAGTTTTTGGAATGCTTGGAGATTGGTAATGAAGTCAGCGGCGGCATTCCATTGTTGCCGGTCAATTAGGTTGCGAAGGCGGGTAATCTTTGCCCCGTTCGAGAACAAATCCTTCGGGCTGGTAAACAGTTTGCGAATGTCCCGCTCAACGGCATCCTTGCCCTGCTTCTGGTTTGACGGCGGGGTATAGCGGACAATCGTTCGCGCCAGACTTCCCATCTCGGATCGCACCACGTCCTCCATGCCTTTGCCGGTCAACTGCGAGAACTGAGTTAGAGAACTGCGAAACTTGGCTGAGTCGAAATTGATGGTAACGCTCATGAGTCCGTGCAGGTGCAATCAAACCTAAGGCCGGGGTCGTCGGCGCTAGTAATGACATGGACAAACCGGAACAGAGTCCCACCGAGAGTCAGAGTTTCGCCCGGCTGGGGCAGAGTGGTAAAATCCGCCTTGCGGCAATGCAGGCTGAAACGGTAGTCGGACTTGAACCCGCCGGCAACCAAGTCCAGTGTGAAATCGTTGTCGGTTTGAATTCCAGTATAGGTATGACTGTTGTAAGTAAATGGAGTGCCGAAGGCGTTGATTGCAACATCCAGACCAGCGGCAACAGCATTATCAAAGTTGGCGTCCATAAAGCGCAAAGCCCCGGTTGGCCGGGGCTTTGAGTTAGAGTTTCTGTTTTCGAGGTGGACTGACGGCTACAGCATCATTGAACCGAGCTTCTTTCCACACTAGGGGACGGATTACCAGCGATAGCCGTTGATACCCGTTACCGCCCTTACTGCGTAAGTCGTTGAACAAGTCAACGGCTTGCTGAGCGTCAGGCGATGCCAGCAAGCATTTAATCTTGCCGTCCTTTTCCGCAAATAAGGCTGAGACTTTCATTGGTAATCTCCGCAATTCAATTAGGCTTCGGACGAAGACGATGACTCGACTTCATCAGACGAGCGGATCGGAATAAGCGCACCAGCGTTACCAACATTCGTGCCCCAGAGGGATTGAACGCTCAGGAAATGTTTCTGCGCCATGCCTTCGTACCAGAAGCGGAATTGCAGAGGCAGATTGCTTTGCGGATCAATTACATTAGCAACCTGACCGTACCAGTTCTGCGGGAGGGCGGGTTGACGGGCCGCAATCACCAGCGATTCATTCCAACAAGCGAAACCAACCGTATGCTCCCCGTTGTCAGGAATGATTGTGGACTCATAAACATCAAAGCCATGCAAGTTACGGATGATGTTCTGTTGAATGACTTCAGGCGTCCCAAACGCATACGCGAGCTTGATGTCTGGACATTTCGCTAACGCGCCGTAGTAAGTCGGGTTCAACATAAGAACTCGGTTGGTCTTCGGTACGTTAGCGTTCGTCAGGGCTTGAGCAAGGTCAGCAACGCTGTCAGCGTCAAAGTTGGCGGCAGTAATTATTGACGGCGACAAGGTATAATTGGCGGTCTTAACATTGCCGAACAAGTCTTCCATCATCGCGGTTGCAACGGCGTTAGCAGCGGGTTGAACGAAGATCCGGTTCAAATCAATGCTCGACTTGCTGATTTCAGCATCGCTAAAGCCGACGCCGTAACCTTGCAGACTATCGAGGTTAATTATGACCGGTGTAGTATTGGCATCGCTGGCAACGAAACCGTTGCTGAAATCGGATGCTGTACCACGAGGAACGATACGGGTCTTGACGCTCTCGCCTTCGTTCATGATGTCGGGCGAAAAGTCCGCCGCCATCGCGCGGACGGGAGCCAAAAGAGGCAGTAAAGTCTCAAGAGTACGCTGTGAAATTACATCTAAATTGACATTTTGGAGGTTGTTAGCCATAGGGAAAATCCTTTAAGGGGTTGTTATTTCGGGTCGAGAATCGCCCGATGTTTGCGGTAGAACTCGGTCTTCAATTTCGGGTCGCTAATGCGCTGAAATTGCGCCATTAGGTCAGCGGGGCTGGTCGGAACCGGAACATTCAAGCCGGCAACGGGCGGACAACCTTGCGCGGCGACAATCTCAGCCGCCTTAGCGGAGGCTGACTTTTCAGCAGTCGTAACCGCCGTCTTGAGAGAGATAATCTCAGCGGTAGCGGCGATGATTGCTTTTTCTTTTGTCGCTAACTCTGCCGTAAGGCTGGCAAGTTCTGTCTTGCTGGCGTCAACGGCTTTATTGGCGGTTGCCAGTTGCTCCCGGAGGGAAACGATTTCCTGACCGAGCGCGGCATTGGCTTCGAGAGTTTCGGTGAGTTCTACAGAGACGGTTTTGTTGCTCATGCCGAGGCAAGGCATGTCAACTGGCCGGCGGACTTAGGCGGCTAACAGCTTCAAATCGGCAACGGCTTGCGCATACGTGGCGACTTCATCAATGAGTCCCATCTTTTTGGCTTCGGCTGACAGGAAGGTTTGCCCCTTGAGAGCATTCGGGTTGACTGGCCCGCGCCGGTCAATGATATGACCGGTGAACATGGCGAAAATCTGGTCAACGCCCCGTTGTAATTCCGCTTTTTGGTCGGCAGTCAACGCCGTACCGGGATACCCCGCGCCCTTGAAGTCCCCGCCGGTATTTGTAATCAGTTCAACCTTGTAACCGTCCTGAGCGTAAGCGGCTGTCTCGTCGATCCACGGCAGATAAACCCCGACCGAACCCCATTCCGCGCTGACGCTCCCGTAGCAGGCGCGGGCGGAACTGGCGAGCCAGTAGGCGGCGGAGCAAGCTTCGCCGTCTGAAAATGCCATAACGGGCTTGACCTCGTTGGCGGCGGCTATGATTTGAGCGCATTCGGGCGTGCCATTACAGACCCCGCCGGGGCTCGAGATGTCCAACAGGATTGCGGTTACATCGGGGTTAGCGAGTGCAACGGCGATGTTGTCAGCAATGTCTTCGGTATCAACCGCCCCACAGATCTTTTCCAGTTTGCCAAGCCCCTTGCCAATAATTCCTTTGATCGGAATGCATGCCTGTC
>Ga0118677_10010023_pt1 | contig 14624 bp, 14 predicted proteins | sample AliMusrvi5mmetaG_FD_86154 | JGI IMG/M metagenome (GOLD analysis project Ga0118677, IMG submission 86154) | reverse complement strand
GGGCTCGGCGAGCCAGGTATTGCGTGCGTTGAAGGGGCTCGGGGCGGTGAGCGAGGCAGCCGTTGGCGACGAACGCCGCACGTATTTCGAGCCGGCGGTGGAACTCAAACGGCTGGTCGGCGGCTTCATCCGCGAGCAAATCCGCCCGCACTTGGACAGCGGCAAGGTGAAAATCGGGCGCTTGGGAGCGGCCATGCGGGTGGAGGACGATTCGGAGCGGAAGAAATTCCTAACTGAACGGCTGGGCCGCATCGAACATTGGATGCGGAGCAGTGGGCGGGTGCTTCCGGTGCTTCAAAAACTTCTCGGCGAATGAACGAAATCAACTTGAACGAAGCGGCGTGGTTTTGCGTGCGCACCCAGACGAAGCGGGAGCACATCGCCGCCGAGCATCTGCGCGAACTGGAGGGCATCGAGGTGTTTTGCCCGCGCTTGCGCTATCGCAAGGCGACCAGGCGCGGCACGGTGTGGTGGCTCGAGCCGTTGTTTCCGGGGTACCTGCTGGCAAAGTTCAATCTGCTTGAATTCGAGCGGGCCGTGACGTTTTGCCAGGGTGTGCGCGGATTGGTGCGCTTTGGGCCGGACATTCCCTCGGTCCCAGACTCCTTCGTGCAGGCCTTGCGCGATGAGATCCGCAGCCATGCCACGCCGGACGAGGAAATCCTCACCGTGGTGCCGGCGATTGAATGCGGCGACGAGGTGGAGGTGGCCGTTGGCCCCCTGGCCGGCATGCGCGGCGTGGTGGTGGCCATTGCCCCGGCGGCCGAACGCGTGAAAATCCTCATGGATTTCCTCGGCCAGCAGCATGCGATCGACATGGACCTGTTTTCCATCCTGCTACCGCGGCGCCCGATTCCTTGATTCCCATGAGAAATTCCTCCCAAGGCAGGCCGGGTGAATGAATTAGTTGTTGTTGAACAGACGTTGCCAGTGAGCTATTCTGCGCAGGGAAGAATCGCACAAATGGTGCTTACCCAAACCCTTCCGAGCCCAAGTGATAGGTTTCCTCCACGCCGCGGGAGGATCGACCAAGGGCGGCAGCGTGCCGCCGCGTGAAGGATCGTGTCAAGGGCTTGGGCATGCTGGAAGCGGCGGCCGGCGTGGAACGGAGTCTGGGTTTCTATCCGATTCCGGCGGCCGACCCTCGGGCCGTCTACCAGCGTTATCTCACTCTCGCGAATGCCGTGCGAAATGTGAGTTTTGTGGGCCGCCTTGCCACCTATCGTTATCATAGCATGGACCAAGTCGTCGGCATGGCGCTGGCGGAAGCCGCCAGGCTCCTGCACCGCCACGGATCTCAAGCAAGCTGAACCCCTGTCTAACAATCACTCGTCCCATGCCAGTCCCCCTCCTCGACGTCAACGCCCAGAACCACCCGCTCGAACAGGATCTCACCGCCGCATTCGCCCGCGTGCTGCGCTCGGGACGCTTCATTTTTGGCGAGGAGGTGGAGGCATTTGAAGGGGAATGTGCGGCGTTCACCGGGGCGCGGCATGCGGTGTCGATGTCCTCTGGCACCGACGCGCTGCTGGCGGCCTTCATGGCCCTCGGCATTGGGCCGGGCGATGAGGTGTTGTGTCCGGCCTTCACGTTTTTCGCAACCGCCGGGTGCATTGCGCGGACCGGGGCGACTCCGGTGTTTTGCGACGTGTGCCCGGTCACCTTCAATATTGATGTCACTTCCGCCATGGCACGCGTCACGGCGCGCACCAAGGCGATCGTGCCGGTGCATCTGTTCGGCCAGGCGGCGGACATGGATGCCATCCGCGAGTTTGCCGCGGACCAGGATCTGCTGATCATCGAGGACGTGGCCCAATCCATCGGCGCCACCTATCAAGGGTGCGGCTGCGGCACGCTCGGCGAACTGGGATGTTTCAGCTTTTTCCCGTCGAAGAACCTTGGTGGCTTCGGCGATGGCGGCCTGGTCACCACCAACGACACCGAACTGGCCGAGAAGCTCCGGCGCATCCGCAACCATGGCATGCATCCGCGCTATTATCATGCGTCGGTGGGCGCGAATTTCCGGATGGACGCGCTGCAGTGCGCGCTGTTGCGGGTGAAGCTACGGCACCTGGGCGGGTACACCTCCGGCAGGGTGGCCAACGCCAAGTACTATATTGATCGTATTTCAGCGTTGCCAGGCATCATGGGGGCTGGCGGAGCCGACGGCGGCTCGACGGCCCGGATTGTGCTCCCGCGGGCAGGCGCGCACGCGGGCCATGTGTGGAACCAGTTCACGCTGCGCATTTCCGGCACGGGCCGGCGCGACGCGCTCAAGAGCCACCTCACGGCGCGAGGCATCGGCTGCGAGATATACTATCCGGTGGCCCTCCATCAACAGGAGTGCTTCCGGCAGCTTCCGGCGCATGCGATTGAAAGCTGTCCGGTGTCCGAGGCACTCACCGGCGAGGTGCTGAGCATCCCGGTCTATCCGGAATTGAGCGCCGCCCAACGCGACGAGGTCGTCGCCGCCATCGCGGACTGGCTGAATTCTTGAATCCGACCATGGCCACTCTCGCCCAAGTCCTGGCATAGCGGGTTCTAGCCCACATTGCGCGAGCCGGCATCGGGCACGATGCGGAGGGTGGCGAGTTCTGGCAAGGGGTGCTTGATCGGTTGCCTCATCTGACAATTCGGCAAGAGCCCGATCTCCCCCACTGGAGCCGATTTGTCTCGATGCCTGGCAGGCAGCGCCATGGCATCGCGGCAATCCGCTGGCTCATTCCAACGCCATGAAAAGGATCTTCATAGCCGGACATCGTGGAATGGTCGGCTCCTCGCTTGTCAGGGAGGCTGCCAGGCGCGGCGGCTTTGATGTTCTAACCGCCAGCCGCGGGGAATTGGATCTGTGCGAGCAGGCTGCCGTTTTTGATTGTCTGGCAAAGGTGAGGCCGGAAATTGTCATCATTGCGGCGGCGAAGGTTGGGGGAATCCATGCCAACTCGACCTATCCGGCCGCCTTCATCTATGAGAATCTGGCGATAGCGGCCAACCTGGTTGAGGGCTGCCGGCGCGCCGGAGTTGTGCGTGTGTTGTTTCTCGGTTCTTCATGCATCTATCCGCAGCGGGCACCCCAGCCGATGCCCGAGGATTGTTTGCTGACAGGTCCGCTGGAGCCTAGCAACGAGGCCTACGCCATCGCGAAGATCGCCGGGCTGAAGCTGTGCCAGCACTATCGGGCGCAATACGGACTCATCTATCACAGTGCCATGCCGACCAATCTTTACGGTCCGGGCGACAATTACCATCCGGAGAACTCGCACGTCATTCCGGGGTTGCTGCGGCGCTTTCACGAGGCAACCCAGCGCGGCGACGCCGCAGTGACCATTTGGGGCACGGGCACGCCGCGCCGCGAATTCTTGCACGTCGATGATCTCGCGGCGGCCTGCTTTCACCTGCTGTCGCTCGACAACCCGCCGGACTGGGTGAACGTTGGGGTGGGCGCCGATCTAACCATCCTACAACTCGCCGGGTTGGTTGCCCGGGTCACCGGCTTCAGCGGGGAGATTGTGACGGAGCCGGGCAAGCCGGACGGGCCGCCGCGCAAGCTGTTGGATAGTTCAAGGATTCAGGCCAGCGGGTGGAGGCCGAAAATTTCGCTAGAGGCAGGTCTGGCGGCGGCCTACGAGGATTTCAAAGCGTCCCTCGCCCGCGGCGAGGCGCGGCTGTGAGCAGGGAAAGTATTTCTCATTATGAAACGCGCGCTTATTACCGGCATCACCGGGCAGGATGGTTCCTACCTGGCGGAGTTGCTGCTCGGCAAGGGTTACGAGGTGCATGGCATCAAACGCCGGGCCTCCCTCTTCAACACGCAGCGGGTCGATCACATCTATGAGGACCCGCATGTTGAGAACTCGCGCTTCCGCCTGCACTACGGCGATCTAACGGACAGTTCGAACCTCACCCGCATCATCAGCGAGGTGAAGCCCGATGAGGTGTATAATCTCGGCGCGCAGTCCCACGTTGCGGTGTCCTTCGAGGCGCCGGAATACACCGCGGACGTTGATGCGATGGGCACCTTGCGTGTGCTGGAGGCCATCCGCTTTCTCGGGCTTGAGCGGGACACCCGCTTCTATCAGGCGTCCACCTCCGAGTTATATGGGTTGGTGCAAGAGACCCCGCAGCGCGAGAGCACGCCGTTTCACCCGCGCTCGCCCTACGCGGTGGCCAAGCTGTATGCGCATTGGATCACGGTGAACTACCGCGAGGCCTACGGGATGTATGCCTGCAACGGGATTTTGTTCAACCATGAGTCGCCGCGCCGCGGCGAGACGTTTGTCACGCGTAAGATCACCCGTGGTTTTGCCAACATCGCCCATGGCGTGGAGCGGTGCCTGTTTCTTGGCAACCTGAACTCGCTGCGCGACTGGGGCCATGCCAAGGACTACGTGCGGATGCAATGGCTGATGCTCCAGCAGGAGCGGGCCGAGGATTTTGTCATCGCCACCGGACGGCAGCTTTCGATCCGCGAATTTGTCCGCATGGCCGCGCGGCAGGCCGGGATGGAACTGGAGTTTTCCGGCAGCGGAGCCGCGGAAATAGCCACCGTCGTCGCGGTGGATGGCGCAATCGCGCCCGGCGTGAAGGTGGGGGAGGTGACCGTGCGAGTGGACGCGCGCTACTACCGTCCGGCCGAGGTTGACAGCTTGTTAGGCGATGCGAGCAAGGCGCGGCAGAAGTTAGGCTGGATTCCGGAGTTCACCGTTGAGCAACTGTGTGCGGAGATGGTTGCCGCGGATCTCGAAGAGGCCAAACGCCACGCCCTGCTCAACTCCCACGGCCACCATGTTGCCATGGCCAAGGAATAACCCTCATGAAAAAAGTATTTGTCTCCGGGTGCTATGACATCCTCCATGCCGGCCACCTGCAGTTTTTTGAAGAGGCCAGGGCGTTGGGGGACTATCTCATCGTTTCATTTGCTTCCGCCGAGGTGCTGTGGCATCACAAACGCCGCAAGCCGTCCATTCCCGATGATCACAAGCGAGCCCTGCTGCAAGGCCTGCGCATGATCGATGAGGTCATTGTCACCCAAGGCCACATGGAAGGGCTGGACTTCGAGGAGGATTTCCTGCGCATCCGCCCGGATTTCCTCATCGTCACCGACGACGACAAATACGGCGCGGTCAAGCGTGAGCTGTGCGAGCGGGTCGGTGCCCAATACACGGTGTTGCCCAAGACCCCGCCGCGCTTTGAGCCGGTTTCCACCAGTTCCATCGTGCGCTGGGTGCAGGCGCCCACCGAAGCGCCGTTGCGCGTCGATTTCGCCGGCGGGTGGTTGGATGTGCCGCGCTTCTCCCGTCCCGGTGAATTCATCGTCAATTGCGCCGTTTCACCGCTCGTGTCGCTGCGCGAATGGCCCTATGAAAAGCAGGCCGGCCTGGGTGGCAGCGGTGCATGGGCGCTGCTCAACGGACGCGATGGGGTCAACTCCGAGATTGATATGGGGGTGGGCTGGCAGGATCCGGCCGTGATCCGCGAAACCGGACTCTGTGTCTGGCGCTCCGGCATGACGCCGGTGCTGGATTTCAAGCGGAACGGGGATTTTCTAACAGGTTGTCTGGCCATCCTATGGACCGGCAAGAGCCATGACACCCCCGGAGTTGCCGACCAGCCACGGGATTACGGGAGGATTGCCGCATCCGCGCGCATTGCCCGTGATGGCGCGCTGCATGCCGATTTGCGGCGGCTGGCTGAGGGGATGACGGCCTATCATCAAACCCAGCTCGATGAAGGGATGGAAGCGTTGCCGGCGATCACCGGGGCGATTGCCCGCAAGTACTGCGGTGGAGGGCATGGCGGTTACGCACTCTATCTGTTTGAAGAGGCCGAACTGCGCACCGCGGCGCTGGCGATGACCGAGATGCTTCTCGCGGTCGAGCCGTTTTGCCGGGTGTGAAGTGCAACGGCGGTCTGGGGCTGTCGCTGTAGCCGATGTCCTGCGCTTTGGCGTTAGCTCGCGACGGTCACAGACCGCCGCAATTCACATTTTGAAACGCATACCTGTCATTGGCCTGCCGGTTGCCGCGATTGACTATGCCGGGGCGGTGGCCTGGGTGCTTGAGCGCGCCAGGGCGGGCGACCGCGCCTACGCGGTGGCCGCGGCCAACACCCATGTGGCGGCGCTGGCGCGCACGAATGCGGCCTTTGGCGAGGCGATGGGGCGCTTCGATCTCATTTGTCCCGATGGCATGCCCTTGCTGTGGGCGGTGAACTCGCGCCTGGCTCCGGCGCAGAAACTCACCGACCGGGTTTATGGCCCCACCTTGATGCTGGAGGTTTTCAAGGCAAGTGCCGGGGCGGGGGAGTTGCGCCATTTTTTGCTAGGCGGGAGGGCCGCCACGCTTGCCAAGCTCACCACATCCTTCGCGGAGCGGTTTCCCGGCGCGGTGATCGCCGGCAGTCATGCGCCGCCCTTCGGCGAGTGGCCGACGGACGAGTTTGAGCGGATCTGCCAACTGATCCGTGCGTCTGGCGCCAATCTGATTTGGGTTGGGCTCGGGTGCCCGCGACAGGAACAATGGATTGCCGTTCACAAGGACCGACTGCCTGCCGGGGTTTACTTCGGGATTGGGGCGGCCTTTGCGTTTCACGCGGGTGAAGTCCGCCAGGCACCGGCCGCCATCCAGCGCCTGGGGATGGAGTGGCTCTACCGACTTTGCATGGAACCGCGGCGGCTGTTCCGGCGCTATCTGACCTACAACTTTTTGTTTCTCTATCACGTTTTCCGTGATAAGTTGTGTCGTGTCGGAGGATCCAACATACGGAATGCCTGAACGTGCGACCGGGTCGCGCTCAGGCGGTGTTCCGCCGTTGTGGCCTCGGCTGTCGCATCGTCTATCTCCAACCTTCGCCCCATGAACATCCACCCTGAATTCCACCGTTTTCTCAATCGCCACGACAAGCAGGTGCTGCTGCGCCAGCGTGGCATCGTGGTTTGGCTCTGCGGGCTGTCCGGGTCCGGCAAGTCAACCATTGCCAATGCGGCGGAACGGGTATTGTACCAGCAAGGTTGCGTCACCGTCATCCTGGATGGCGACAACCTGCGCACCGGGCTCAATTCGAATCTCGGATTCACTGACCAAGATCGTCTCGAGAACATTCGCCGGCTTGCCGAGACCGCGAAGCTCTTCGTCTCGCAGGGGATCATCACTTTCGTCTCCGCCATCACCCCGCGCGGCGAACTGCGCGACCTCGTCCGCGGGCTTCTCGGCGAGGATTTGTTCGAGGTTTACGTCGAAGCCACGTACGCCACCTGCGAGAAACGCGACGTCAAAGGCCTCTACGCCAAGGCCGCCCGCGGCGAGATTGCCCATTTCACCGGCAAGGACGGCTCGTTCGAGCCGCCGCAACATCCCGCGCTCGTCCTCAATACCGAGAACTCCTCGGTGCAGGACGCCGCATTTGAGCTTCTCGAAGCCATCAGCGACCGGATTTCACTCAATCCGTCAATGTAAGGTATTGGAAATGAATATACTATATTAAAACACCATACAAACTAATAATTTCTTGACCCGAGGGGAAAGTTGTCCTAGCGTGGGCGGTGCCGCGGGTTGCTGACCGCGGTTCTTGCGGACCCGTTCCTGTTGCACCATGCCCAATTACAAATTCAGTCACCTCGACCAACTCGAAGCCGAAGCGATTTACGTGCTTCGGGAAACCGCCGCCCAGTTTGAGAATCCCGCCCTGCTGTTTTCGGGTGGCAAGGACTCCATCGTGATGGCTTGGCTTGCGCGCAAGGCGTTTTGGCCGGCTCGCATGCCCTTTCCGCTGGTCCACGTCGATACCGGGCACAATTTTCCGGAGACGATGGCTTATCGGGACGAGTTTGTCAGTCTCATGGCAGCCCGGCTCGTCGTCGGTTCGGTGCAGGAGTCCATCGATGCCGGACGCTCGGTTGAGGAAAAGGGCGCAAGTGCCTCGCGCAACAAACTGCAAACGGTCACCTTGCTAGATACCATCGAGAAATATCAATACGACGCGTGCCTGGGCGGCGGGCGTCGCGACGAGGAAAAGGCGCGCGCCAAGGAGCGCTTTTTCTCCCACCGTGATGACTTCGGTCAATGGGATCCGAAAAACCAGCGGCCGGAACTCTGGAACCTTTTCAACGGTCGCAAGAATCCCGGCGAGCACTTCCGCATCTTTCCGCTATCAAACTTCACCGAGATGGATGTGTGGATGTATCTGAAGCGTGAGAACATTCCGCTGCCATTGATCTACTTTGCCCACCACCGCGAGGTCTTTGAGCGCAACGGCATGCTGCTCGCAGTCACCGAATTCCTCAAACCCCAGTCTCACGAACCGACCACCTCGCGGGTCGTTCGCTTCCGTACCATCGGCGACGCCACCTGCACCGGCGCGGTGGAAAGCGCCGCTGCAACCCTCGACGAAGTCATCGCCGAGGTGGCGGCCGCCCGCCAAACCGAACGCGGCACGCGCTCCGACGACAAGCGCTCCGAAACCGCGATGGAAGACCGCAAGAAGGAGGGATACTTCTAACATCCATGGACCTTCTCCGCTTCACCACTGCCGGTTCCGTCGATGACGGCAAATCCACGCTCATCGGACGTTTGCTTTATGATTCGAAATCCATCTTCGAGGATCAACTCGAGGCCATGGAGGAATCGTCCCGCCGCCGCGGCGATGCCAACGTCAACCTCGCCCTGCTCACCGACGGGCTCAAGGCCGAGCGCGAACAGGGCATCACCATCGACGTGGCCTATCGCTACTTTGCCACCCCCAAACGCAAGTTCATCATCGCCGACACCCCGGGTCACATTCAATACACCCGCAACATGGTCACCGGCGCCTCCACCGCCAATCTGGCCATCATCCTCATCGATGCGCGCAAAGGGGTCATCGAGCAGACCAAACGCCATTGCTTCGTGGCCAACCTGCTGCGCATCCAGCACCTCGTCGTGGCGGTCAACAAGATGGACCTGGTGGGCTTCAGGGAGGTGGAGTACGATCAAATCGTCGAGGCGTTCCGCGAGTTCGTGTCGCGCCTCGACAATATCGTCGAAATCACCTTCATCCCGATTTCCGCGCTCAATGGCGACAACATCGTCGAGAAATCCGCCAACATGCCCTGGTATGCCGGCCCCACCTTGCTCTATCACCTTGAAAACGTCTATGTCGCCGGTGAGGAGAACCATGTCGAAGCGCGCTTTCCCGTCCAATGGGTCGTCCGCCCGATGAGCGACGAGTGGCACGACTTCCGGGGCTATGCCGGCCGCGTCGCGGGAGGCGTCTTCAAGCCCGGCGATGCGGTCACCGTGCTGCCGTCCGGCTTCACCACCCACGTCAAGGCCATCCACAGCCCCAACGGCGAACTCAGCGAAGCCTTCGCCCCACAATCCGTCTGCCTCACCCTCACCGATGAAATCGACATTTCCCGCGGCGACATGCTGGTCAAAGCGAACAACCCGCCGCAGGTCGGCCAGGACATCGAGGCGATGGTTTGCTGGTTTTCACCCCGCGCCATGCCGCCGCGCGCCAAGTTCATCCTCCGCCACACCACCCAGGAAACCAAGGCCATCGTGCAACAGGTCAAGTATCACGTCGATATCAACACCCTCCACAAAATCGAGGGCGTCGATGGCTTTGCCATGAACGACATCGGGCGCATCAGCCTGCGCGCCGCCGTGCCGCTGTTCTACGATTCGTACCGTCGCAACCGCCAAACCGGCTCGTTCATTCTGGTTGACCCCGACACCAACGAAACCGTCGCTGCCGGCATGATTGTCTGAGGGCCGCCCGGATGCCCGCCAGTTTGGTCGGATTTCACAAGTTTGTTCATTTTTTATTGAACAAACGACAAATGATGCCAGCTTGCCCCGGCAGTGTTCCGTGTGGACGGTGTTTTTCCAGATTTTCCGATCAAACCCGCAGGTTTTTCGCCAGGAATGGCGCAAGCGACCAAGGGCGGCAGCGTCGCTGCCCGCGTGTCAGGCGCGCGCGTGAATTGAACCTAAGATTTTTCTGGTGCGTCATTGCGTTTTCCGGCATCATCAGATCGCTCTTATGTCCAATCCATCCCATATCCAACAACAATCGTCAGTCATCGGTGTCGTGGGTCTCGGCTATGTCGGGCTTCCACTGGTGCTGGCATACGCCCACAAGGGGTTTTCGGTGATCGGTTTTGATATCGACCAAGCGAAGATCGTTCACCTGCATGCCGGCACGAGTTATATCAAACACATCCCGGGCGAGCAGGTTGCCGCGGCCCGTGCATCCGGCAAACTCGACGCCACCAGCGAGTTCTCGCGCATCAGGGAGTGCGACGCGATCATCCTGTGTGTGCCCACGCCGCTGGATGAGCACCTTGAGCCGGACCTGAGCTTTGTCACTGAGACACTCGACGCGGTGGTGCCCCATCTGCGGGCCCGCCAAATCCTGAGTCTGGAGAGCACCACCTATCCGGGCACCACCGAGGAGGAAGTCGTCACCCGCGTCACCGCGGCAGGTTTCACGGTGGGGGAAGGCATTTTCGTTGTCTATTCACCCGAGCGCGAGGATCCCGGCAATCCGCACTTTGCCGCGACGAACATTCCCAAAGTCGTCGGTGGCCACACCGCAGCCTGTCTGGAGGCCGGCACCGCCCTCTATGGCGCGGCCTTCGACCAAGTCGTGCCGGTGTCCTCCACCCGCGTCGCGGAACTATCCAAATTGCTCGAAAACATCTATCGCTCCGTCAATATCGGCCTGATCAATGAATTGAAAATTGCGGCCGACCGGATGGACATCGATATCTGGGAAGTCATCCGTGCCGCTTCGACCAAGCCGTTTGGTTTCACCCCGTTCTATCCGGGTCCCGGCCTGGGTGGCCACTGCATCCCCATCGATCCGTTCTATCTGACGTGGAAAGCCCGCGAGTTTGGCGTGCACACCCGCTTCATCGAACTGGCCGGCGAGATCAACCGCGGCATGCCGGAATACGTCGTGCGCCGCAGCATGGAAGCCCTCAACTCCCGTGGCAAGGCCGTCAAGGGCAGCCGCGTCCTGCTGATGGGCTTGGCATACAAGGCGAACGTCGATGACATGCGCGAATCGCCCACCTTCAATCTGTTGGACCGGTTCAGCGACCTCGGTGCCCAGGTCTCTTATCACGACCCGCATGTCCCGGTGGTCGGCCCTACCCGCGAGCATCAGAACTGGGCCGGCACCCGCTCGGTGGCGTGCACTCCGGAAACCGTGGCCGAGTACGATTGCGTGGTTATCGCCACCCATCACGCCGCCTTTGATCTGTCCATGCTCGCGGCCCACGCCGAGCTCATCATTGATACTCGCAACGCCATGGCCGGCGTCGCCACGCGGCCCGGCCAGGTGGTCAAGGCCTGAGCGGCGGGCAGCGACCATGCGCTGCGGCCATCGGCGAGTCTGCCACCGCTATTCACCCCGCCGCCACGGCTGCGTCTTGCTAGCGTTCCTTCATTCCCTCATGCTAAACTCGCTGTCCCTCAGGGCCCGTTGGTGCCTGGCTCTTACCCTCGCCTGCGCTTGCATCGCCGGCGCGGCATGGCTGGCCCACGGGCCGAATTTTGTTAGCACGGTATGGAAACTCAAAGACCAACTGCTTGACGGGTGCCGTGCCTATCCACTGGTTCTGTTCTTCGCGTTGGTGGTGCTGCCCGGCCTGGGGTTTCCAGCCAGTGCCTTGCTGCTGCTGGCCGGCGTTACCTGGGGCAGCAACTGGAGCGGCTGCGCGGTGGCGCTCTTGGCCACATTCCTGAACATGTCGTGGACCTATCTGGTGGCGGCGGGTCCCGCACGAACGGTGGTGGCGCGCCTGTTAGGAACGCGCTGGGACCGGTGGCGGAGCATGGGCCAAAAGGACCGGATCCGGCTCGCCGTGCTGTTGCGCGTGACGCCTGGAGTTCCGCTGTTCGTGCAAAACTATGTCCTTGGCCTGCTCGCGGTGCCATTCCTGCCTTACATTCTCATTTCAGTTCCTATCAACGGGGTTTTCGTCGTCGGCTTCGTGCTAACCGGTGGCGCCATCTTTGAGGGGCGCGTGGGCCTGGCCATTTCCGGCGTCGCCGTGCTGGTGGCCGCGATCGTGCTGGTCCATTTGTTGCGCGCACGCTTCAAGGCGCCCAAACCCAACAAGGCGGTCGCGGTCGTCGAAGCCTGAATCCTGATAGGCGCGGTGCGCCACACGTCTGCCCACCTAACTGCATGTCCTCGGCACTCATTGGCTTCTCCGGATTCGTCGGCAGCAACCTGCTGGCACAGCGCACTTATGCGGCGACTTTCCGTTCGTCCAACATTGAATCGATCCGCGGCCAAGCCTTCGACCACTTGGTGTGTGCCGGCGTGCAGGCCATGAAGTGGTGGGCGAATCTGCACCCGGACGAGGACCGCGGCGGCATTCAGCGCCTGCTGGAGCCGCTCGCTGCCGTCAGTGCCAAACGCTTCACCCTCATCTCGACCATTGATGTCTATCCCGTGCCACGGGAGGTGGACGAGGAGTCATTCGTGGAACGGTTAGGCCATCATGCCTACGGTCTGCACCGCCTGGAGTTGGAGGATTGGATTCGCGCGCGTTTCCCCGCGGTCTTGATCCTGCGCTTGCCAGGGCTCTTCGGGCCGGGGCTTAAGAAAAATGTCATCTTTGACATGCTCCACGATAATGGCTTGGAGAAAGTTCATCCGGGGGGCGTGTTTCAATATTATGATCTACGGCGCCTCGCGGATGATATGGACCGCGCGTGGGAGCTTGGGCTGACCACGCTCAACGTGAGCACCGAACCGCTGGGCACCGGTGAAATTCGCGAGCGCTTTTTCCCGGACCAAGTTCTGGGTGGCGGCGGTCCGGCGCCCGCGGGCTATGATATGCGCTCGCGACACGCCGCCGCGTGGGGAGGAGACAACGGCTATTTGTACAACAAGGAGCAGGTCCTGGCGGACCTAGCAGAGTGGTTGGGGCAACAAGACCGCAAACCGGTTGCGCCATGAACCTTTCTTTCTCACACATTGCATGGCCGCCGGCGGACGAGGCGCCGGCGTTGGAGATGCTCCGCGGCTTGGGCCTCGACGAAATCGAGGTGGCCCCGTTGCGTGCGTTTGGCGATGCGCTGGCGGCTGACGAGTCTGCGGTGCGTGAGCGTGCGGCGTGGTATCGCGAGCAGGGATTCAAGATCGGATCGTTTCAAGCGCTCCTGTTTGGCACGGAAGGGCTCGAGTTGTTCGGTCCGCCCGAGTCTAGCGAACGAATGAAGACCGTTCTGATCGCCGTGGGTCGCATAGCCGGATGGGCTGGTGCCGGGCCGATGGTGTTTGGTTCGCCGAAGAACCGCTTGCGCGGATCGCTCAGTCACGCCGAAGCCACGCGCCGGGCTGCGGCATTTTTCCGTGAAGTGGGCGATGCCTGCGCGGGGGCGGGATCCTGTTTGGTCATCGAAGCCAATCCGCCGGCTTATGCCGCGGACTTCTGCACGTGTCTGGAGCAAGCCGCCGAGCTGGTCCAAGCCGCCGATTCCCCTGGCTTCGGCTTGCACCTCGATGCGGGGGGCATGGCCTTGGGAGGGGATGACTTCGAACCGTGCCTGCGCCAATGCGCCCATCTGTTGCGCCATGTGCATGCCAGCCAGCCCCATCTGGCTTCCTTTGCACAACCCGCCCCGATCCATGCCCGCGTCGCCACGCTGCTCCATGACATCGGTTACAGCGGCAGCGTGGCCATCGAGATGCGGGCCCAGGCGGAAGGGCTCGATGCGGTGAAGCAGGCAGTGACTGCGGTTAGGGGGATTTATGGCATCACCTGAAAGGCGCCGCGTGGTCATCGCCGGCGGCGGTTTCTTTGGGTGTTCCATCGCGATGATGTTGCACCGCAGGGGCTGGCAACCGATCGTGGTCGAGGAAGCGGGCGAACTGTTGACCCAGGCATCGAGAATCAACCAGGCGCGGGTCCATGGCGGCTATCACTATCCGCGCAGCTTGATGACGGCGTACCGCTCGCGGCAGAACTATGAGAGGTTTCGCCTGCATTACCGCGATGCCATTGTTGACCATTTCACCAAAGTCTATGCCGTCGGGCGGTTGTTCTCCAAGGTCACGGCCAACCAGTTTGAAGTTTTCATGAAGCGCGTGGGCGCGCCTCTCAAAGCGGCCCCAGCTGCCATCCAGCGCCTGTTCAATCCGGCACTCACCGAGCGCATCTGGATCGCTGAGGAGTGCGCGTTCGATTTCCTGGTGCTCAGGGAGCGGTTGCGCCGCGAAATGCAGCAAGCGGGCATCGAGGTGCGGCTCAACACCCTTGTGCAAACCGCCTTGCCCCATCCCGCGGGGTCTGTGGCCGGGCTATCGGATGGAGCCGAACTTTCCTGCCAGTTGCTGTTCAACGCCACCTATGCCGGCTTGAACCGCCTAACCTCCGCCTCGGGCCTGGCGCTCATCCCCTTGAAGCACGAGCTCACCGAAATGGCGTTGGTGGAACTGCCGCAAGAACTCGACCAGCTCTCGGTCACCATGATGTGCGGGCCGTTTTTTTCCTTCATGCCGTTCCCTTCGCTCGGTCTCACGACCCTTAGCCATGCCGGACATTCTGGGCTTAAATCAGCTGCAATTCTTATTCCCGTAAGCGAAATTCACAAATTTGATTTCATTTGTAGCCATCATTATGAAAA
>Ga0118677_10003422_pt2 | contig 14624 bp, 19 predicted proteins | sample AliMusrvi5mmetaG_FD_86154 | JGI IMG/M metagenome (GOLD analysis project Ga0118677, IMG submission 86154) | reverse complement strand
CGATGATATCGTTTTCGAGAATCTGCAGATGGATGGCCAGACGACTAGCATCATCCTTGGAGGCCCGGATATCGGCCACATATCCCGAGTTAATCGCAGAGCCTGCATCGACGATTCCACGACCGATCAGCACGTTGAGGGCGGCCTCGTCGGATACCTCATGGATAACCAGACTGGCCAGGTGGCCGGCTGCCCTGGCGGCTGCATCCCTGGTGACGCTCGAGACGGTTCGCATACCTACTGGGGCGACTGAACTGACCGGGACCCTGCCGGGCAACTCGACCTGCGGGACCGCAGCCTCGATGACCTCAGGGGTCTGGCCCTGGATAATGATCTCATCAATGGTGTTGACGATCTCGGTGGCAGGCTCCGTGATAGCTGAGCCGAGCTCACCGACCTCGACGGGGAGCATCGGTTCAACGGGGGTCACGACGGGGAGCACCTGCGCAGCAAGGGCCGTCCCGGCGTGTATCGGTGTTGCGCCGATTTGGATGCCCTTTTCGGCGAGCTTCCGGTTAACCTGGTCCATGAGGGATTGAAGTTCTTTAATCATTTGACGTTTCCTAGGTTGTGACTCCGAAGTTATCGAAGTCCGCTGTTTCGTTGTTCCAGTTCTTTGAATATGCTGACCACAGGACGGCGTCCAGCAGCATAGGCTCTACTTCGATTCCACAGGACAATGCCGTGAAGCTGGTTTCAGCCTCCTGCATGGTCCCATGGGGGACTCCAAGGCCTTCGAGGGCCTTGTGGATATGAACATCGATAATCGGGATGGCCTCGTAGCCAGACATCAACCCGGTGTTACGCATGAAATGAGAGGCAGCCTTGCGGCCGAATCCTTTCACGGTGACCATCAGCCAGTCTCGGATCTTATCCGGCTTCCATTCGGTGAGCCACGGGCGAGGCACCAGGTTGTTTCCAAATACCGCGTCCCAGCCCTCGAGTAACCGGTATACCCGGTCGGCCTTCTGGTTAGGGAAGCGGGTATAGGGGGCCAATCAGCTCCCTGATGTGCGGTAGTGCCCACTTGGTTCGTGTACTCGCAAGTCCGGCTTCCCGGAGGGCATTGACGCCCAGGCGGGCCCGGTCGGCCCGACCGGCAGGAGCCAGCAGGGTGAAGCAGCCATGAGACTGCAGCAGCCTACGAAACTCGGGTACCTCGTGCTGATCAAACCACAGGGTTCGGTTACTGGCAAAGCGGGCCATGGCATCCCGAAGCCCTTCGAGGCAGACGGGGTCCGCCTCGGGGAGCCCAAGGATCTTGAGGACCCGCTGGACCGCTGTTACCTCGTTGTTGGCAGGATCAGCTTGCCCGGACGTCTCGTCTGTTCCCATTGAGTTATCTCCACGATGGTTGATTCAGTCAAGCCACGCCGACAAATATTGCAGGCGTTACTGTGCAGAACTGATCTGGGTCGGATATAGAAGCCGTTGTCCATCACCTTGGGGGCCAGGCGACAGATTGTCACGGGCGGCCTGCAGCGAATGCATATCACCTTAGCGCAATCCCCGTAGGTCTTGTAGCACTCGGGGCAAACCTGATCGGGTTCGCCGATGAACGGGAGCATCAAGAACGGTTTGGTGCAGAGCAGGCAGGACACAATTGAATTAGGGATGGGTACCCCAGATGTGTCCTGGAACAGGAGTCGATCCCCACGCAAATAAGGCAGCTCAGCCATTTTGTAATTCCTTGTAGTGGTTGTGCTCCTCGAAGACCCAAGTCCAGTATCGGGGATTATCGAAACTATTCATCTTGAGATCCCAGGCGTGCCAGCGAGCTACCACAGGCGGAACCTTCGCGTCCAGGCAGGCCTTGACCCAATGGGCCTCCATGGCCCGCTCCTCTTTGTCGGTAACCTTGCCGGACGAGATGTCCTTCGGGGTCTTCCCGTAGGCCTGCATGAAGTGGGTATCGCTGCACACGACCTCAGACTCCAGCGGGTAGGTCATTTCGACCACGAAGCTCGACTTGGCCTGTCCGATCCCGTAGGCAGCATCCCGGATACGATCCCGATACTGCACCCAGGTCTCGTTGTCAGTTTTCCAGAACCACTGCGGACGGGAGAAGTAGAAAGCCTGAAACGCGTGAAGATATTTGGTCCTCTGGTTCTGAAAGCCCGCCCCGGACTCCACGATGAGGTCCTTGAGGCGAAGCGGGTCACCGACCCACTCAAGAGATTCTAGTTTCTTGTAGAGACGCACATTCAGCCGCCAGGTCGTATGCACACTGGCATAGGCGAAGACCCACCGCAGGAAGAGCGCACGAGAATCTCGTGGTTGAAGTCCCACGAGATAATTTTGATAGCGCTCAACGTCCTGGGGACGGATCGATTTGATTTGCTGCTCGGCTACCAGGGTATTGATCATTTGGCCCTCCGGTCGAGCCCAACCCCGGATCGCGGAGGGATTTCGTGTCCCGACCAGGACCGCCGGCTCGACTGACGGGGTTTGGCCTTGGCCTTCGGGTTATCCTGGATGTTCCAGTGCTTCGGTTTGTGGTCCCGATGCAGATCCTTCAGGCGGTTAACATGGGGGGTGAGCTTCGCGGCAAGCTCGATATACCCACCCTGAACCATACGGTCGTCATTCAGGACGCCCGCAGCCTCCGCATCGATCAGGATTGCGATACAGGCGATGGCGTGAGCCAGGTGAGGGACGCCGTTGTCGTCGGCGCACTCCTCGCCCTCCATCCACAGATTCAGATGGCGCTTGCAGGCGTCCACGTAAGTAGACGCCTGGGCCCCCGCTACCCGCCAGTTGGCTCGGCCGTATTTGCTAGCGCCATCGAGCATCGCAATCGCCCCCATGATGGTGGCCGTTTCGGGCCATAGCGACAGGGGAAGTTTAGCGGCCCCGCATAGCTGCTTGGGGTTTGAAAGTTTGGTTGAGTTAGTGGGTCGCTGCATTCGCTGTTTGTCCTTTCTTTCTTAGTTCCGCGTTGTGTCTTCTGGATTCAATCATCTTACGTTTGTGCTCATCCGACATCGGGCCTCGAATTAAACCCAAGGCCTTTGTATTGCATCAAGAGTCTCCTCCTTGGGCATGATAATCAAATCAGTTACTTCGACTATTTTGTACTCGGTGTCACGCTGGCAATCATACTCCGGATACAGCCTCTGCAAGTCATTTGACCGCGTTATGCTCCAGCAACGGCCGCCAAAACCTTTGGTAAGGTCGGCGGCTATTGTTTTCAGTGGGGCGTCATCTGTTTCCATTGTTCACGTGTCATCGTGGGTCTCCTGGTTACTCGTTGTGGTATTGCCACAGTACTGCGTTGCACCGAAACGTGGTGACGACGGCGCCGGCGGGGGAGGGGGCCATTGTTTTCTCCTACGACAGATCAATCCGGCGCCGTAACGCCAGGATTCGCTCAGCCTGGCCCAGAAGCCTGGATGCCTTGGCGGCGATGAAGTTCGTGATCGGCGAGTCGCCCACCGGGTTAGGCTCACAGGTCTCGGTAGCTTCCGGGCCGGGCCGCAAGAAAGGATCAAGTCCCTTCTCGAGCTCCGTGATGCCGTCCTGCAGCATCGTGCAAGCCATATCAAGCCGATCGAGCTGCTCATTCATGGCGCCACGATCCTGCTTGGCCGTACAGGGACCCGCCACGCACCGGCTCGGGGGCGGAACGTCGGGGCCGCTCACGCCGGCATCGGCCTGCTGGGCAGGCGTCATCCGGACAAACGCCTGACGGACCAGATCCTCTACGTGCCGCTCCGAGAGGGTCCCCGAGGGGAACGCCTGCTGGAACAGCTTCTCAAGGTTGCTCTGGCTGGGCCCCTGGGCCGGGGCCTCCGCGGGTTTACAACAGCATTTGTGTGGTGTTGCTTTCTTCATTACTCGGCTCCTTCGAGCTGCAGCAAGATGTCTTCGATATCATCCTGGCTGGCCTCGATATCTTCGTTGTAGGTTTTGACCGCCGACTTCTTGTCGGCCTTCTTGTCCCGAAGGCGAATCTCGGCTTCCTGGAGCATCTTGCGAAGCTCATCGGCAGATCGCTTGGTCTTTGGGACCTGGTCAGTATCGTCAGCTTCCTGCTTGATGTAATCAGCCATTTTGATTTCCCCATTGCGGCGTTGAGACCGGCACAGGTTCACCCCGGCAGGTCTGTTCGTTTGTATTGGCCTGATAGTATATGCATAGGACCTCATGCATATCTTTCAGGTACGATTCAATATGGAGCGCTGTTCCCTCGGGGTCATCGCAGACAGCATCTATAATAGTCTCCGGGAGCGGGCGATGCTCATCGTGAAACCCCCAGGTACGAAGCAGATTAGGCAAGCTGGGCGCACGGCGTATCGGAGCCCCGCCCTGCAGGTAGATGCTGGTAATATCGGCTATGTGCTGGATTGTGCTGTACCGGGTGTCCGGATTTGACCGCATGTCCCGGTACATCTGGAGTCTGTACTTGAGCGCCTTGTTGACCAGCACAGGCCAGATCTCCGTGAGCATCAGGTGACCCACCAGGAGACGATCATAGAGCGGACAGCCGTTCTGGGTTTCCGGGCCAAATACTTCCCGGAGATACTCGAGGGCGGCCACAACGAGATCACGCTCGCAGTCGTACTGACTGATCGTTTGCTTGCCCCGCACGGTGGACTCGCCCAGCTGTTTACCAACATCCTGGCACAGCATAAAGTGACGCATTTCGCCCTGATGGTAGAACGACAACTGGACGATATCGCGGTAGTAGTCCCATCGGCGAGCATCCATCCGGATCCCGTCCTCGGCCTGCATCCTACGAAATTCCTCTTCGTAGTCTACGGGGATCAAGGGCGGGTCGTCGTGGAGTCTTTGCTCGTTAACGGCTGTTGACATGAACACGGTGCAGAATTGCTCTGGTAAAAGGTTGGGGAGAGATCTCATAGTTTACTCGATAAAGTTTGCGATAGCGATTTTGTCCCACGCTCTAAGTGGAACAGTACGGATGCCGGCCTGATCGAAGGCAGTTTGGTCCTTGCTGGTGCAGTAAACCCACCGGGAGCCCCCGATAGAGAAAACGTCACCGATTCTGAGGGGTCTTTTGTACTGCCTGGTCCACTCCGCTGCCGCAGTGATCTTGATTAACTCGTCGGCCATCGCCTCCTCGAGAGAGATCTCCTGGGTAGCCCGAGAGAGCATTTCGCAGCATGGGACCTGATAAACCCGACAATATTGCTCATCACGCCACTCTTTCGAGCAGAGCTGACTGGGCCGGAAGTCTTCTCCGGTCCCGAGATACCATAGGGTCACATTGGGGTCTTTAGGTTTGTTCAAGAGGATTCCTGTAGGGCCCGAAGGCCTCTATGAATCTTTCTGTATCGACACACGCGATCCACCAGGCACCCGCCTCGGCGATGAAGTTTATAGGGGGTCGGGTCCAACATTGTATCCCGATGTCTTCTGGATCAATGAGCGAGTACGCCCTCGATATCGTGGTATCCCGGACCCGTGTTAGGAATACTGGATAGGGACGATCCATAACATCCCCAAGAAGTTCCACCATCTCGAGGATCTCCTCGTGATGCTGACCCACTTCCCGGACCTCAATCAGGAACTCTCCTGGCTCTTTCTGATCAAACCCGAATGTCCGCGGAGACCCGGCCGCCGCCGCCATGGCCCGCAGGATCGCGTAGGTCCTGGGCCACAGCGCCGTATCCTGGGTAGCTTCACCAAATAGTCTATACTCGATAAGGCCAACCTGCCGTTCCACAAGCCCAAGACCTTTCAGGACCCTGCGGGCCACGAGGTCTTCGGTCTTCTGGTCGTTCAAGGTCGAACCATCACGGTACCGCTGTCGAGCTTCCTGCCACCCCATCGGGATCCTCCTTGGCCTCATCCAGCTCCAGGTTTTGGAACTTGGATTCAAAATCGAACCCGAAACCCCTGATCCTCATCTTCTCGCGGCACGCCGCCAACAGATCCTTGTTGGCATAGAACGCGTGAAGGAATTCAGCGTCATTTGGGAACGTCTGCTCGGACAGCGCCTTGCAGGAGATTCCCCGGGAGTGCCGATACAGCTCTTCCTTGGTGAAAGGACTAGCCGGATCGGTCATGAGGAACTCGACATCACTTTTGATTAGGTCGAAGCCCTGCCCGCTCAGCAGGTACAAGGTACCGCGACGACCGCGGGGAGACAGCTTGTTCTTGAAAGTTGACATCGTGATGATATCGCCCTTCCGAACTCCAGCCTCCTTGTCGGTCCAGGCCTTGAGGTCCAGGTCGATCCCGTAGGTCCCGTGGATCCCGATAGCCTCCTGGGCCAAGCTGGTCTTGCCGGGACCTCCAAAAGACTTCTTGAACCCAGTCTCGATCTTGGTGGTCTCGTGAGAGGTCATCATCAAGAGCGTCTGGGTGTCGCGTAGCCGACCCACCCGATCCCGGAACCACTCCCGGAGCTTCTTGGTGTGATAACTGATCTGGCTGGTTGCGTCGGCATCGATCACATCGGTGTCGACTCGGGCCCTCGTCCCCAGGGAGCTCATCGAGTCAATCCCGATGATCAGTGGGTGTTCCTTGTCCCGGTCGATGGGGTCGTCGTACTTGGACTTGATCGCTCGACCCTCTGCATTGACTGATCCCCCAAAGCCACCGCGGACCTGACAGATCACATCGTCGATACGCTCCAGGCACTCTTCCAGGCTGGTCAGTTCCGCAACCATGAGCTCGTTGGGGTTTGCCCCGAACGACGCGATATAGTCCGGCGGGGCACTAGCCCCCTCGGTCTCAATGTGCAGACAGAAGGCTTTTGCAAGCGCCTGGGCGGCAGCGTACTGCAGATACATCCAACTGGACTTACCCTTCGAGTAGGTGGCCCGCAGCTGCAGGATACGGCCAGCCAGTAGCCCGCGAGCGCCGAAAAGCCACTCGAGCGTGATGCAGGGCAATTCCGCCAGCGGATTGTAGAAGTCGATGTAGCGCCACGAGTTCATCGAAGCGGATGCCGACATAATTGAACTGCTATTAGCGGCTAACCGCTGCAGCAGCATTTCATTCTTCGATATAGGAGTCTTGATCAACTCCTTTTTGGCCTTTGGGCCCATAGCGATCTCCCCGGTGGGAAGTTAGTATTGGAAAAGGGGGCCCCGAAGGGCCCCCAGTGATTACTGCTTGGCGGCACGCAGACGAGCCAGGAACTCGCTCTGGTTGAAACCTGCCTGGACCGGATCCCCTGGCGCCACGGGCTCCACGGGGGCCCTGGGGGCCTGCTGGACTGCCTGGGCGGCATTAGCTGCTACCCCGACCATCTCGGCGCCCTGCTGGGTCTGCTGAGGCGCCGGGGCGGGAGCCACGGGAATCTGACTGGGCCAGCCCTGAGCCGCGGGGACTCCCTGGCTGGGAACCGCGATCGTGGGGGCCTGCTGGGGCGCATAACCCTGGACTGGCTGCTGAACCGGCGGGGTGCTCGTTGGCACCGAGTTGGGCCAGCTACCCGGACCCGGCTGGACCGCAGGGGTCTGGGCGAAGCCGGCCTGGATAGTCGGACTCGCGGCAGGGGCGGCCGGCGGTTCCGGGATTCGGAACTGCGGGAACGCCAACTTGAGCAGTGCGAACTCATGGTAGCCGAGAGGCGAGCGCCCGTTCAGCAGCCCAATAAGCGACTGAACCAGTTCTTCCTCGGTCGGGATATTGATGATATCAGCCAGGTTGGACAGGTTCCGACGCTGCTCCATCATGGAGGTGTCCAGCGGGCGTCGGATCACTCTCCGGTTATTATCCTGGGCGATCCGGATCTGATAAGGGCTGAAGTCGCCCTTATCTTTACCCTTCTCGCAGATCAGACATGCCGCCGTGTTGGGGTCAGTGAGATCCCCGTTGGCGTAGGCGTTCATGTAGTTCTGCTTGATGTACTCCTCAACCCCCGGGCTGGCATTCGGCTGATAGACCAGACCTTCGCCACGGTCGATGATCTTGCCCCCTGCCCCCGTCGTGAAGACACCCAGCTTGATACCATCCTGCACCTGGTTGACATCCAGGATGTTGGCGACCAACTGCTTGGCGGCCCTGTCGAACGACTTCCGAGTCCGATTCTTGTCATCACGTTCGCCGCGATCCACAATGAGGTAGCCCCACACGTTCTGATCCTCCGTGATGGTCTGATAGAGAGCCGCGAGCGGACACCAGATCGGCTGATCCCCGGACTCGAAGGTCTTGAGGCTCAGGAGATCCTGGCGATTCTGGTTATTGGTCCCGTGTCCTACAAACCGAACGATCTGGAGCACTGTGCCCCAGTCGGTCAGGTTACCAGACGGATCGAGTCCCGGCAGGTAGCTGGTCTTCGGGTTGGGGTCGCCGGGATTGAAGGCCGGAAGCAGGCGAAACAGGATAGGCTGTGCGCCCGACATGTGACGAAATTTGACGCCATCCTTGAAGATAAACTTCCTGGAACCACGTCCGCCCGTAAGGGCCTTTGCTTGATCATTGAAACCCATGATAATGTACTCCGGTGTTAGGTATCAGTTTAGGTGAGTTGGTATTTCGTATTTCGTATTTCGTTATATCACCAACTGGAGTCGTAATAGAGCGTCAGACCTTTCCGGATCGCCTTTCTGGCTTTTCGGATAAACGCCAAATCCTTTGTCTTGTCATGCTGGGTCCCTGGTCCGTACTCGCCGCCGAGTCGACCGACTTCGCCCGACCGAACGTCACGCTCGAGCCTTTGGAGCATCTCCACATCAATCCGGAGCGGAACCCCATTGAATTCCTCCTTGGGGTCCAGGTCGCCCCGATAGATACCCTCCTGCGTGAACCAGTGATGCATGCCCCAGTGCTTACGCCAGTACTGAAACTCCCCTAGTTCAGGATATTCGTGGGTGACCCCGTATTTCTTCAGCTCCTCGAAGGTTGGACGATCCGGATCCTCCAGCTTCTCGACTACGTCGGACGGCGCTGCCCAGATATAACTATCGAGTCCCATCGGTTTCTCCCTTCAGTTGATACATGAATTCCACCTCGATATCCTGAGGCCGGATCTGAACCCCCGGCAGTTTCTTCCAGCAGTAGCCCCGGCCTGTTTCGTAGACCGACGGATCAATGTCAACGGCCCACACCTTGTTGTCCTCGTCGAACACCAGCGTGTAGGCGTGGTCGTCACCGTCCTGCCCGCCCTCCGCGTTGTCGTACCCGTGCTGGGCCAGGACCGAACTGATGGCGCCGGCCACGCGGTCACAACAACCGCCTGTACCCAGCTCGGGGTCGAATCCTTCTTCGTCCTGCTGCCAGTCGTCCAGGACGGCCTGAACCTTCTGGCAGATCTCGTTTCGGATTTCGTCAGATAGGGTCATTTCACCTTCTCGCCCCAGCGGGTCATCACCTCAGTGTCGATGCCCAGTGTTAGTGTGTTGAATGGTGGCCCAACAGGAATCACGATATTGCCTAGTGTCTCCTTAAACATCTGTTTCGCCTCGTCGATCTTGTCCTGGGAGGTAAAGATCTGGGCCGCATCGTGGACCTGGTTTACCATCCAGAACTCCAGTCCCGTACGCTTACGGTACTGGTCCATTTTCCACATCCCGAGCTGGACCGTGTCCGCCACGGTGCTCTGGATTGGCCAGTTCTGTGCCTGACGCTCCAAGTCCGCCCGCTCCTCGGTATCCGTGGGCACCTTAGGGAAACGGCGACGCCGACCCCATGGGTTTACCAAATAACCGGGATCGTACACCGCTGCGGCACACTGCTGCATGAATGCCCAGGCCTGCGGGTAAGACACCGTCTTCCAGGTCTCCAGCACCACCTTGATCTCCTGCTCCAACTCGTTGATCGTCTTAGCAGTACCCGTCTCAGCTTTGATCAGCTGTGCTATCGCTGTAGCCCCTCTCCCATAAGGTATCTGTGTGTTACCCTGGTGGGTTGTTATCCACCAGTTCTTACGCTTCTTGCTTAACGTAAGGTCGGCGTACCTTTTCACCCAGCCAAATGGGTGTCGCGGCCTCGTGGGGAGATTATCTCACTCCCTACGCTCTGCCCCTGACTGCACTCCTGTACAGCCTTCGGTTCGGGTTGGCATCTCAGCTTTCCCGCTTAATTCCGCGATTTTGTTTCGGCCCACCTCTGGGAGAATGGACATAGTCGCTTCGATGTATTCAGCAGCTGACTTGAACTTTCTATTTCTATGAATTTGTTTGTGACAAACCCTACACAGCGGCACCAGATTTTCAGGATGACAATTATCCCGTACGCCGTCAGCGTGGTGCACCTCGATTGTGCCAGGATGTGCCGGATTAACAGCACACTCCTTGTTCCAGTTCTGCCAGCAGACTCGCGTGTAGCCCGGTGTATAACCTAGTCCTCTTAGACGGTCATGATACTTGCCGTCTGGGTTCCACGTATGATTACTTTCCCGCCACTGTACTCCCCCGCTACCCGCACCTAGTTTAATCTCTGGGTGCTTCGAGGCCCGCCAGCGCATCTGTCGATCGCTGGCCCACTTCTTCCAGCAGGTCTCACAGCGCAGTTTTCTGGTTCTGCCTTTGAACTCAAAGGACTTTGCACAATCTACACACACCAAAGTACGGATGGGTACAGTAGCCGAGGTAGAGCAACTGGCAGAACAGAATCTCTGCGTTTTGTTTTTCCCCACAAAAGGGGAACCACAAGCGACGCAGATTCCCGGAAATGCTTTATGCCGATTTCCCCACGTTACCTTGCAGTGATTTGAGCAGAATCGCTGCTTTTTAATCTTGGGCTCATAGAGCTTGTTACACTGGTCGCATTGCTTTTGCATGTGAAGGATACTCCTCTCAGGTTTGGCTAGAGAGTATCACGGAATCAGCGGCTTGGTCAAGAACCGAAATTCACTGCTTTGGCCGAAACGCGTATTGTGTCCTTGAATTCAGAGCGGGTCATTACCCCACCCTTGAGATCGGCATAGCGAAGCGTTTTCTGAAACGCCTCGAAGGCCTTCTTGTCCCGTCGAGCCAACTCGATCAGAAACTCAGGTGGAACATCTTTACCCTCGGGGTCCATGACCCGCAGTTTGAACGAGTTGATCGCTGTGACGTCGTGGAGGTCCTTCCCGGGTGTAGTCAGGGCGTCCATCATGTTCTGATCGCCCGACAATCCAGCCAGCACAAAAAGTTCCGCCTGGATAAAATCTGATTCTATGAGGACCATTCCCGGGGGTGGTACCACAACACTGCGGATGCCTGGTGGTACCTTACCCTTCCCAAAAATGTCCGCCATGGCCCCCTCGGCCTTCTTGGGGAAGTTGGCCACATTCGGACGCGAATGCCGAAATCTTCCGGTTTCCGCAAGCTGCGAAAAATGTGGATGAAGTCGCCCATCAGGCCAGATCTTGGCTATCAGGCCGCCACCTGTCGACACCTCGTCCTCGCCCTCTTTAGGGAACCGCAGTAACGACTTACAGATCTGATCTACCTGTCTGAACTGCAGCAGATGGGCAACTACCGGATGTGCATCCTGCAGGATCTCCAGCGTCTCATGATCTGTCGATGGGGCATAGTGTGTTGAATCGTCCATGCCCTGATTGCCTACCTGGTTGGCCCAGCTGCGGCCCTTGGTAGTCTTGACCGGGCTCAGCTTGAGGTGCTGGAACAGCAGCTTCGACACGTCCGCAGGAGACCCTGCGTTGAACGCTGGGAACCCGATCGCCGCGGTCTCGGTAGTGATCATCCCCAAGATCTGACTCCGGGTATCCTGGTACTGTTTGATCAGCGGATCCAGCCGGGTTCTATCTACCGGAAGCCCAGTCAATTCCAGTTCATATATGAGCCTCTGAATTTCCAGCGTGGTATCCCACAGACTGGGATACTCACCATTGACCCCGCGGGGCTGCATAAAGTCCTTTTCGATCAGGGGAGCCTGTCGGTACATGATCTGGCGGGGGGCCTCGACGTCCAGGGCCCCATAAGGGATAAGGAGCTCGCGGGGAACTGCTCCATAGCCGTGACGGCACAGGTCCCGATTCTCCTTGACCCACTGGGCCACCGGGAGATCGTATCGACCGAATTCCGTATAGGCCAGGGTCAATTCCTCCAGGCCCCAGGGCCCGGTTTCATGCAGGAGAAATTCGGCCAGCATGGTGTCCCAGACCACACGGGGCCTGATGTCGATCCCGTAGCTGAGCAGCCACTCTCCGTCCGCGATTACGTTCTGGCCGCCAATCGCCACAGTGGGATCCTCCAGCAAGGCCTTGAGGGCCCAGAAGGCCCTCGGCTCGTCGTCCATGCAGGCCACACCGTTCTCGAATCTGAACTCAACGACGGCCGCTTTACCATCCGCGTAACCCAGCTGGGCTGTCCGAAGGTAGCGCTTAGGATCCATCCAGTGCTTGCCGTCCCACTCCAGATCCACAAAGATCAAGGGCTGAGGATACTTCTGGAAGATCTTGACCACAAGGTCCTCGACGCCCTGGGCGGTCTGGATGATCTCCGGGACAATGGTCGGACGGACCTTGATGGTCCCGGTTTTCTGGAAATCAACGAGATTCTGGATGTCGCGGTCTAGAGCCGGCATCATCTCGGGACTCCGGAGCACAACGGCTGGATTGTGCATGGCGTAGACCATCAAGCCGGGGATCTCAGGGTGCGGGATGAACTCACCCCGGATCGTTGTGATCCCGATGCCCTTGCCGGTCACCGCGGTGAGGGCCTGACTGCCCAGGCATACGACCACCCGGGGCTGAACGCGTTTGATCTCCTCCATGAGGAACGGCCGGCAGGCCTTGATGTCTTTAGCCGAAACGCTCTCGTCTTTGCCCAACGCGTACTTGATGCAGCAGGTGAAATAAGCCTTGCTGCAATCAAATCCTGCCGCGGAGAGCCGGTTGTTCAGCAACTTACCTACTGGCCCCTTAAAGACTTGCTCGATCGTGCGGTCCCGCTGACCGGGTTTTTCTCCTACGATCAAGACCGAGCTCGGGATCTGCCCAGTACCCCGCATCCACACTTTCCCTTCAAAAGTCCTGGCTGATTCCTCGATCCAGGTAGGGAACCGGTTTTCTTCTTCTTTCTTTTTTCTGGACGCCTTAGCGGCGAGCAGGCTATCGAGCTCCTCTTCGAGGCGGTTGATAGCCCGGTCCTCCGGGGGCTCCTGGTAGTAGTCGGGGTCGGGGTCGGGTACTGTCGCGATAATCTCCGCAGGCTTGTCCATAGTTTTCCTTAAACGATAAAGCGATACGTATCAAGTGTGCGGCCGGCTGCTCGGAGTACTGGATGCTCCGCGATGGTTCGGTCGATCTGGCGCCAGAGCTCATCCCGAGGGCACTCGCCGGCGTCGTGATAGCCCTGCAGATCCATCAGGATACAGTTCCCGTGGGCTGCGTGGAGTCGCTCGGCATCCCGCTTGGCGTCGGGGTCCAGGAGCAATACGGCCAGGTCCCAGTAGGTTGCCAGTAGCCGCATCTGGATTTCCGTGACGCCCTTACCGAAGGTCGCCACGGCGCAGCGGCCTACCGCCATGCAGTCAAAGGCACCCTCGGTGACCACGACCAGGTTGCCCTTGCGGGCCCACTGGGCGTTGAAGAGATTTTCGCCCTTTGCGTATCCGAAGGCAGTATAGTACTTTGGAGGCTTGACCCAGTCGTCATCCTCGTCCTGTTTCCAACCCAAGGCCCGCATGGTTTGCGAATCCTGGATCTTGTCGGGATTGTAGAGGAGACGGGCCTGCCAGCTAAGCAACGTACCATCCTGTCCATAGACCGGAATGATGATCGTGTTCGAGGTATTGAAGATACCGCCAATATACTGGCGGCCTTCCCTGCAATACCGGAGCCCATACTGCTCATCCAGTTCCTGGGGGTTGAACCCCCGGTTGACTAGGTACTGGACGGCCTGATGATCCGGGTCGAGTTCTACCAGGGGGATGAGTTCCCCGGGTAGATCAACGCCCGGAGCCCTCCTGGGCTCGGGGCGGACCTGATAGGCTTGTTCGAACTTAGCCGCTTTGACGTCACCAAGCAATTTGTCGACGTGGCCCGAAACGCAACCTTTCCAACACTGATACATGCCAGTGGTGGCATTGATTGACAGTTTCTGCTTCTTGCAGACAGGACATCGAACAATCAGTTCTAGCCCGTGTTTGCCGCGACTTCGCTTGACAACCCCATAGCGCTTCTGGAGGAAACCCTCCAAGCGTTGTGGTGTCATGTTTTCCGTTGGTCGTCTAAGATTTTCCGGTTGATGGTTGAGTAGAGAAGGTTTAAGTCTTGTTTCCCGCGTAACTGGTCGCTGACTCTTGCATAGGCTGATTTATCCTGCCAGTACTTCAGGGTAGGCCCCTGATAGGTCTGGTCGGACATTCCAGTCGACGCCGTCCCACGAGCTTTCATGATAGAGCAATTGAGCTGCCTGTCGCAAGTCATTCCCGCACTTTGTCTATCATCATTCCCAAAGCCGCTCTGTAGGGGCTTATCGGGATCAACCAGTGGGGCAATCCCCAACGCGATGTCGGTAGAATCACTCCGGTGGAAGCTATGGGCCGCATGGCGAACATCAAGAACCTCACGGCCTACTCCGTCTTTGGTGATCTGACTCGCAGTCCAGAACGCAACATTCTGTTCGCGGGCGAGCAAGGCAAGGCAGTCTGAGGCTTGCTTGAGCTTGTCGGAGTCATTGGAATTCTTAGAGATCCCGGGCAGACCGTCCAATAGCAGTCGGTCCATGTAGTCCAAAGTGACCATTACGCACTCT
>Ga0118677_10010022_pt1 | contig 14628 bp, 6 predicted proteins | sample AliMusrvi5mmetaG_FD_86154 | JGI IMG/M metagenome (GOLD analysis project Ga0118677, IMG submission 86154) | reverse complement strand
GGGTGGGGCAAAGCCAGCCGCCTTCGTCGTTTTCGTTCCAAGCGTAGATCAGGACTGTGTTGGCCGGCGTGACGGAATCGCGGTGGCGGCTCGTCCAATTGAGCGCATCGGCGAGATGATCGGCCAGTTCGACCGGCGTGGGCGCGAGGGCGTTGTTAGTCGAACCAAGCGTCCACGGGACCGGAGTCTCGTAGCGCGGTCGATTGTCCCAGCCGGAGGTCACGATGGGCACGAGGTTGGCGCCGCTCGCCTTGCCTTGCTCCCAAAACCGGTGGGCTTTCGCGGCCAGTGTGGCAAAGGGCTTGTCGCCGCCGGAATCCGCACCGACGGCGTAAGCGCCGATGGCATCCAGCCCGTAATCGTGCATGGTGTTGAAATCGTTGTTCGGCGACCAGCCTTGGTAAACGATGTAAGGGTTGCCAAGACCGGCGTTGGTGGTTGCGGCGCGAAGCTGGTTGATGGCGGCAGCAATGGCGCTTGGCTTTGGAAATCTGGACGTGAGTTTTATCGGGTTGAAAATGAAGACCAGCGGGCGGTCGCCCAGAACTTTTAGATAGGCAGAGTCTTTGAAGTAGTTCACGTAGCGGGTCAACTGCGCGTCCCAGCTTTCCGATCCTTCGGCGAGGTTACCGCCCTGGAGGTTGAGGGCGAAGTTGATGCGGTGCTTGAGCGGGCTGTTGAGGTAAAGATGCAGTCCGCGGGACATGCCTGAGTCGTCGCTATAAACACAAAACGCCCAGTAATCAATGCCGGCGTCGGCGGCGTAGTTGATTTCCTGATCCATGATGGCCTGCGTGCCGCCGTTGATGACGACGGAGTTTGGGCCGCTGACTTTGGCAAAATACGGCAGGCGGTAATGCCAGTGGCTGGGGCCAAGGGTTTTTTCCACCGCCTTCTGAATACTGCCGCCTTCCTGCCAGGCGTCCCAACGAATCGCCCCCACCAACACATCGGTGGCAGCGGCGCGGCTGATTTGCGCCGGGAACATTGCGGCAATGCTGACCAGCAGCGTCGCGGTCTTAAGGAATTCCCGTTTATTGATGTGATGTTCATTCATAATTGTCGATTTGACTCAATGCACCATACGCCGCGTTCTCACTGATCATGCCGCCCTAGCGACTGTTAGATGGCGACTGTGCGGCGGGAGCGGCCGGAGGACCCTCCCCGGGACCTACCCAGGATTGGGCGACCTTCTCGCGAACTTTCGCCGCCTGGAGCAGCCCGTTGTCCGTCGCTCCCGCGAAGGCATACCAGTGCGTGGTGGTGGCGTAGTCGAGCTTTCGGTTTTTCTGCCAAGCACATAACTCCATGTCAAACTGGAACCTGGTTGTGAACGGGATACGATCCAAGACTCGCACCCGCCCGTCGGTCGTATGGCCGATACCCCAGTTGCCTTGCGCAACCGCTTGCGAGTGGAACGGCGCTTGGAAGGGCTCCGTTGAATTGAACGCGTAGCCATAGTAGTCCTCGGTGCCGGTGCCGAAATGCGATGGAAAAGTTTCCCCGTCCACCCAGATATGTTCATCCCCTTCGCCCCACCAAGGACCGATCCATGGCTGCTTGCCCCAATCCATCCTGGGACGGTTGAAAAGGGACAACGAATCACCCACGAACACGCCCTTGCCACCGAGGGTGATGCAATTCCAATCCAAGCCGGAAGCGGCGAACTCGATCAAATTCTCGCCGCGCCAAGCGCTGTGGAAATACATGGTCCGCTCGGTCCATTGCCAGTCGGCAATGCCGATGTCATCGAACTCCACTTCCACCGATTCGTTCGTGCCATGGTTGGTGACGCGCAGTTCCGCCGCCTGCTTGAACGGCATCGGCCACCAACAGGTCATCCAGCCGTCCTTGTCCACCTTTCGCCACCAGTCCTGGCAAGGATTGACACCGAGGCCGGAGCCGAAGAATTCACCAACCGGGGCCCAGACGGTCTGCTGGCCGTCAAAGGTGGCGGAGATGACCGTCGAGCGCATCGCCTGGGCGAGGTCCTTGGCGCCAACCTTGAGCCTTAGAACGCTGATGGCACCTTGACCATCGATCTTGCGGGTCATGGTTTGGCCGGGCTGCAGCAATTCGCGGCCTCCATTGACCTTGCGGCGAACGGCAAGCGGATGCCGGTCGGGATCTAACAACTCTCGCCCGACCGTTGCGATCAACTCCCGGTTGGCTTCCAGATCCGATTTGGTCAGGGTCTTGACGCCGGTCCCCTTGGGATACTGGGTGTAATTGATATTGTAGAAGAACGACTCGTTCTTGAAGCCGGGCGATGGGTTGCTGAAATCAGCGTTGGCGTCCGGGCTCTCAAAGGTGATTTTGCAATGCTCGCGGAACGGAATTGGCAGATAGAGATTGCGTCCGCCCTTGCGGTTGGCCGCCAGCGGCGGGCCGACGATGGCGCTCCCGCCGACCAACTCGTCGCCAGTCCCTTGGAAGGTGGGTTCGCCGGCACCGTCCAGATAGATCCGGAGCGTTCCCGCGCCGTGCAACTGGGTCAGCCACCAGCGGGTCAGCGCACCCGGCCCTGCCACATCCATCACGATCCATTCCTTGCGCCCATTGACTTGGTCGCAGCCGTAGAATTGGTCGAAGTCGCCGCCAACGATCCAGTCGGCATCGCCCGGCGCCCGCGAACGCCGGTTGTAGCTGCTGGCCTGCTTGCAGACGAATTCGGGCTGCGGGAACTCGGCGATCGAGGCGCGATCCACCATTGCCTCCAGCAAACTTCTGAGGTCAATGGCCTCCGCGGCGACCGCTTTCGGGACGTCGGCCATTGTAACAATTGCGAACAATATGGCTGCAAGTTTTCTCATTTCCATGGTTTCATTTCCGTGCATTTTTTCATTTGGAATTCGGCACCGAACCAAACACCTCGCGCACGGCTTCGAGGTATTGCATGCCATTGATGACATCCGGCTCGAGGTAGCTGCCCTCGGTCCACTCGTTCCAGCAGTTAATGTTGAGGATGCGCGGCCCGTTCGGGTTGGCGAGCAGGCGTTGTTTGGTTAACTCCAACGCTTCCTTGAAGCGTGCCGGCGTGTTGCCGCCGATGGTGTTGGTAAACGGGTAACCGAAGTTGCCGTACGGATCGTCCTGGTGGGCGCGCGGACTGGGATCCCAGCTCATCGTCACGTTCGGGTAATACGGGACGTTGAACTTCCGCGTGGCCTCGTCCCAATACCGGAAATACGCGTCGCGGACCTCGTTGTAGTCGGTCTGCTGCTTCGGCAGTGGCACGTGGTGAATCCAGACATACGAGGTGACCGAATCGAAGCCGAGGTCCTTGACCAGTTTGACCGGGTCGGCGGGTGCTTTCTCGGCAGGCAGGATCGGCTGGCCCCACACCACCGCGTTGAGGTGCAGGCCGGGCAAACCGGCGGCGGTGGATTTCGCGCGGAACTTGTCCAGCGCCGCGCGCGTCGCCTCCACCGAACCGAAGTTCCTCAGCAACATGGTTAGATCGTAGAAGGAGAAGTAGGGTTTGCCGTCAATTTTCCAATAGGACGGATGTGAAAAATAATCTTTGATGACGTGGTCGCAGATCTTGTCGAAGTTCTCCGGAGTCACCACGCCGGGATACAGCACCTTCCGCTCAGTGCCGCGTTTGTAGGGTTGGATCTCCTGCCAATCATGGTTGGCCCACATGAAGGCGAACTTGAGGCGCGAGTTGTTGTTAGCCTTGAGGAAGCCTGCGTCAATCGGCCGGTCTAGGAACGGGCCGTCATTGTAGTAATACCAATCGAAGATAAACGCATCAACGCCGTGGTCGGCGGCCGCGGCGATCTTTTGCTCCATGACTTTCGGATCCGCTTCATCGGTGAAACCCCAGAGCGGCACCTTCGGCTGTTGGTGGCCGGGGAAACGCGGTTTAGCCGCCTTGACCAGTTCCCACTCGGACCAAGCCGGCCCCTTGTTCTTCACGTTGCGGGGATCGCCGGGGTGGTAATTGCCGAAATAATAACTGGCCACGGTGATTCGCGGCCCGGTCGCGGCGGGCGGAGTGAGCGGCAGCGCGAGCCATGCCAGCCCGACGTCGCGGTTCATGTGGCTCTTGCTGTCGCCGCCGGGCGCATCGTAGAGCACGGCGAGCCGCTCGCCCACCTTGACCACCGACGGAAGACCGATGCACTTGCGGCTCCAAGTGCAGTTTTTGCCGTCGAGTACCACGGCTTTGTCACCAGCGTTCCACCGGTTCAAGTCCTTCGTCCAATACACCCAGATCGCATCGGTGTATTCGCCGCCCTCCAAGCCAATGTGATTGGTAAACAAGAACCATGTCTTGTTAGATTCTTCGAAATACAGCGACGAGTTCTCGATTTGTTCCGCTGGCGGAACAATCGGCTGAGGCGCGATTGCCCACGGGCCATTGATATCCTTCGTGCGGGCGATGCTGATGGTACGGTGAATGCCTCGCTTGTCGTTGGCGGCGGCACTGAAGAACATCAAGTATTCGTCGCCCTGACGAATGATTTGGCCCGGGCTGGCCGTCACGTTGTAGTAGGTGTCAGGAACGCACTTGAATGGCACCACATCGCGTTGCTTGATCCACGGTCCGGACGGCGAGGCGCTTTTCGCCTTCATCGTCAGATATGGAAAGCTGGGCACGAGATCCGGCGCTGGAGACACGTGGGGAGTGCCGAGATAGAACATGTGCCACTCCCGGCCATCAAAGCAGGTGACTCCGTACGATGCCGATGCGGAGTCGTCCTCGCCCGGCTTGCCAAAATCCAGGACCGGCCCTTTCTTGGTCCAGTGGACCAAATCGGTGCTGGTGGCGAGACACGCCAGCCAGCCTTTGGGTCCGGCACCGTCGTAGTGCATGTAGTAAGTCCCGCCGGACTCGTACACCCAGACGTCACGGGCGCCGAGCATGTCGCATTGCCCCGGTCCGTCACCGTGCTTCAGCACGACGCCTTGATCCTTCGCTTCCAGGCGCAAGGTGGCCGCCGGTCTGCCATCCGGATAAACCGTTCCGCCGCCTACGAAGCCCGAACAAATGAACGGTAGCGCGGCCACGAGCATTGCCATTTTTCTCACAGGTACGTCACTATGGTTCATAATGTTGTCTTGCGTGTATCATTTACCAGTCTCATGAATGTCGGACTTGAAACTATAGACTCCGGAACCTGCCTCATATTTGCCATAGTGATCGCGGTGATTGCCCATGCCGACATATCCGCTGTACCAACCATCCGCCACGACTGCCTCGAATCTGTTGTCGCCTGGCTTGAGTAGGGAAGTCACGTCATATGTCCGGTAATAGGCGCGCTTGGCATAATCAGTCCAGCCTTGATTGAACCAATCCTTGGCAACCAGCCGATCGTTCAGATGAATGTCGAAGATACCAAGTCCCGTCGCATAAAGAGTGGCACGGGTGATGGGCTTGGCGGCCTTGAACTCGGTTCGCAAATACGCCGGCGGAGGCAGAAGACGGGAATTGTTGCTTTTTTGCTTCTTCTCATTACGGCTTTTGGGCTGGCTCGCATGAGCCCCAATGGGCTGGGTCGCATTACGGGCTTTGTCGTATCCGATCCATTCAGCCTTCCAGTCGGATGCTTCCAGCAACCCCATCGTCCACGAGGCCGGTTGGCTCCAAACCGATTCCTTGCCGTCCTTGTCCCAGACTTTGACCTTCCACGAGCAACGCATTTCCGAAGCCATCTGCTTGCCGGCATAGACGATGCCACTGGTCTCATTGCTAACGATCCTGGAGGTATCCCAGAGTGTCTCGTTACCGGCTACAACAACGATCTGATATGCGGTCTGGCGCTGGTCGCGCTCGTCGGACGTGATCATCCAGCTCAGTCTGGGTTGTCGTTCGTCTATTCCCAGCGGGTTGGTCAGTGATTCGCACCGCAGATTCGCCACATCGACCGCATACAGGGCGGGTAACGGTGTCAATAGCAATGCGGTCAGGACGAGATGGGTGAATGGATTCATATGCGGACTCTTATCATGCATGCGCGTTTAACAGTATGACTGAGAGTGAAAATGACAGGGAATTCATGTGTGAATTCATTGTGCCGGTTTCGGGCCACCGGCGGATGGGAGCGGTTTGCTGGTAATCAACCCGATGCCGCGGCCCTTGTTGCCGCAGGCGCAATAGTACAGGTAGAACGTCTCGTTCTTCGGGTTGTAAACCAGCGAGATTTTGTGGGCATGCTCGCCGTCCAAACCGCTCGGGTTGCCGCCACGTTTGTAGAGCGGCTCCTCATGCGACGTCCAGTGCTGCAGGTCGCGCGAAAACGCGGCCATGATGTGGGCGCCGCCCTTGCCGACGCCGAAATAGAACATCACCCAGTGATCGCCATCCCGAAACACTTTCGGGTCGGAGGCGAATGATTCGTCGAACCCGCCCGCGCGGATGCGGACCACCGGATTGCCGGGATAGCGTTTCCAGTCTAGCAGATCCGCCGAAAACGCGAGGCCCGTCTGTTCGTTGCCACCGTGGGCGGCGTTGTAGAAATCGAAGAACCTGCCCTCGTGTTCGACCAGCCACGGCTGATAGATGCAATCCTTTTCCCAGGCCCCGCAATCGGCATCCTGCACCGCGAGGGTCGGCTTGTCCTTGGCCCTGCTCCACGCGAGCCCATCCTCGCTGCTCGCCACGCATTCATAGCCGGGCCGCATTTCATAGCCACCCTGCTTGGGATAGCAGCCATAGAGCGTCCAGTATTTCCCGTTCCGTTGCTTGAGCACCCGCGGCGCCTTGATGTCATACGATTGATAGAGAAACCCGCCGATGACGCAGCCGCCGAAGTCGAATTCGCCCGGCTTGCCGAAGCCCATGGCCAGGCGCGGGTTGGTCCACTTGACGAGGTCGGTGCTTTCGGCGACGAACGAGTTGTAGCCCTTGCCATTGAAGCCGATGAAGCTCATGAACCACTTGTCGGGCTGGCCGGGCAATTGATAGACGCACGGCACGTCCGTGCTATTGAAGTTCGCGTGGCCCGGAACGTTCGGATTGGCCGGAATAACGTGATCCGGCTGGTAAAGCCAATTGCGATACGGCGCGGACCACTTGTCGAGAGTCTCCCGGTCAATTGGTCCGGGTGCCGCGGTCGTTTCGGCGGCGTGGAGCGCGGCGAGCGGCGCCAGCAGCAGCGCGGCGAGGGTGATGGATGTTAGTTTGTTCATAGGTGTATTCACGGTCAGAATGCCGACCAATTCTAGTAGTTGTTGTTCCTTGTTTTCTCTTATTCTTTGCTAGTTCCTGAAGGCGCGGATTGAAACCGGTAGGTACCCGAACCCACCGCATAGACGGCGGCATGGCTTTCCATGCGCAGGAACTTCACCCCGCTTGCCCGGGCGGCAGGCATGCCGGTTTCGCTCACCTCATCAGCCTTGCTCGCGGGGATCGATACTTCGGCCACGCTGTTGGCGGGGATGGTGATGTTCAGCGTGATCGTCTTGCCGTCTTTCTTCCACTCGCTACTGATTTGCCCGTATGGTGAATCGTGGTGGGCGGTGACCCAGGTCAGGTCGCCGACGATCTCCGGTTTGATCAGGAATCGCTGGAATCCGGGGTTGGCCGGATCGGGCCGGATGCCTGCCAGATAGTTCATGAACCAGGCCGCGACATCCCCGAGAAACACGTGGTTGTCAGACCCGCCGCCATCGAAATTCTCCCACAAGGTCGTGTTGCCGGTGCGGATCATCCGGCCCCAACCGGGGCTGTCGTCCTTGATGACCATGGCGTAGGCCACATCGGCATGGCCGTTGTCGCACAGGACCCGCAAGAGGTATTTCGAGCCGAGGAGGCCGCAATTCAGGGCGTAGTTGTTGTTGCGAATCGAGTCCACCAGGTTCTTCACCACCCGCTCACGGTTGGCGGGATCGACCAGGCCATGGTAAAGGGCACACGACATGGCGGTTTGCGAGCCTTCCCAATAAAGCCCGCTATCAGGATGATAGAACTCCTTGTTGAAGGCTTGCTTGATATCTTCAGCCAACGCGGAGTATTCCCGCGCATCATCCGCTTTGCCCAACATTTTCGCGATCGCGGCAATACGTTTCGCCGCCGCATAGTAGTATCCGGTGGAGGTGATTTCCGGCGGTGTCTTGGTATTGATCTGCACCCAGTCGCCCAGGCCATAGCGAATGATGTGTCCCTTGTTGATCACGGGATGCTTGCGATACCACTCGATCCAGCGCTTGTAGTTCTCGTAATGGACCGCGAGGATGCGCCGGTCGCCACGGTATTCGTAGATATGCCATGGGATCATGATATAGGCGATCTCCCAGGCAGGGCCATCCAGTTGGTTGGCACCCCAGCCGCCGGTGGGCACGATGCAGGGGAGCTTGCCGTCGTCCGCCTGGATGGCCTGGAAATCCAACATCCAACGCGTGTAGGCCGCCTCGCTGCCATAGTAGGTGAGCCCCAACTCCGCAGCCACCTGGGCGTCGCCGCTCCAGCCGTTTTTTTCGCGGTGCGGGCAGTCGGTGGGGATGCCGACGAAGTTGCCGATATAGGACCAGCGCGCGGCCTCGGCAATCTTGTTGAGCAGCGGATTGGAACACTCGAAAGCACCGCGTTCCTCAAAGGCCGTGTGCGCCACACGAGCTTCAAAGTTCTCTTTTTCGGGCGTCCCGGGAAAACCGGTGACCTTGACCTTGCGGAAACCGTGATAGGTAAAGCCCGGCTCCCACACCTCCTCGCCGGTTCCCTTCAACGTGTAAGCCTCAATCTGGTTTGGCATGACGTGAACGAGGTCAAACGAGCCGTGGTCCAGCGTGACCTGGGTGCCCGCCTTGCCCGACACCTTGAGTCGCGTCCACCCGGAGATGTTTTGTCCGAAATCCACTTCACAAACGCCATCGCCCTTCGCGATGTTTACCGGTTTGAGGGTCTTCATCACCTTGATCGGCTCGCATACCTGCGCCGCCAGCTTGCCGGTCACTCCTTCGCGCACCATCGCCGGTTGCCACGCGGTATCGTCGAAGCCGGCCTTGTCCCACCCGGGATGCTCGCGGCGCGCGTCATAGGTCACACCCATGCGGAGCTGATCCCAACAAACCGGTCCGTCCGAAACTTTCCACGATTCGTCGCTGACGATGCGCTGCTTGGTGCCATCGGCCCAGGTGATATCCAACTGTAGCAGCAGTTGTGGAAACGCCCGCCAGGGTGCGACTTGAAAACTCCAGGCATCCCCGAATTCCTGGTTATAGACACCATTCGCCAGTTGCACTCCAAGCGCGTTGCCGCCCTGCTTCAAGGTATTGGAAATATCATAAGTCACATAGAGCGCATTTTTATGATAACAGGTCCAGGCCGGATCCAACACGTGGTCCCCCACCTTGGCACCGTTCAGGAACAGCTCGTAATAACCCAGCCCGCAGATGCTGAGCTGGGCCTGCCTCACCGGTTTTGAAAGCGTGAACGACTTCCTGAGCATCGGGCTGTTGCGTGAGTTGAGACCCTTGGCCGGCAGCCCCTTGCCGAAACCGGTGAGTTTCCCCCACGGCGCCATTCCATGAGCACCTAGGACCTTCGCAGGTTGCCAGCGCGGCGGAGCATTCTTCTCCGATGATTCCCATGAGGCATCGGTCACGATTTCCACCGGGGCACCTTGTTCTGGAACGATCTTGAGCCGCCCGATCAAGCCGGCAAAGTCACCGTTGTTTTCCACCTGGACCTCAAGGAGGTTGACACCCGCTTTCACCGATTTGGACAAATCAACGGTGACCGGGTTTCGCCACTCACCACTCTCCTTCAACGGCTTGCCATTGAGCAGCAGCGTGAACCGGTCATCGGCGCTGAGTGCAATCACCGCCGACCTGATGTTTTCAGGAAGAGAGAATTGTCTTCTGAAATAGCGTTTGCCAATGGGTTTGTCGGAGGCATCGCCGGAATACCAGATCCATTTGGCGCCGTCCAGATCCAGTTCCTCGGTGTGGGGGAACCACTCACTCTGCTTCATGGAAATCCATTTGCCGGACCAGTCTTCCTGCTTGAGCAGGCCCATGCTCCATTCCGCCGGGGGGCTCCACGCGGACACCGTTGCCTTCTCGTCCCACGCACGCACTTTCCAATAACAAATCGTGCGCGACTGCAGCGGTTTGCCGGCGTATTCCACTTGCACACTCCGGGCCGACGCCACTTTGCCGCTGTCCCACAAGTCGCCCTGATCCTTGGCTAACAGTTCCGGGGTCGAAGCCACCAGCACCTGATATTTCGTCTGCCTCTGACCTCTGACTTCTGACTTTTGACCGCCGTCATCCATCATCCAACCCAAGCGCGGCTGCATGACATCGATCCCCTGCGGGTTAACGAGGTATTCGCAGCGCAGGCCTGTAACGGCGAGGCGTCCCCCACCTGGCGCGAGGGAATCATTGCTTGCGTCCGCCGTTGCCTGATCGGCGGCATTCAACACTGCCAGCAGCAGGGCGGTGAGACCGAGAATTGTGTTTTTCATGTGGTTTGTTTCGTTGTTGTGTTCTTGGGTTCATACCCTCTATTGCCCGTTGGATGGCGGCAGTGCGGCGGGCGGCGAATCGGGTGGATCGCTTGTCGCGTCGTTGTATGCTTCGAACGCCGCGATGCATGGATTGCCGTTGTCTGTCTGTTTGATCAGGAGCCGCACCTTGGCCGTCGTGCGACTGATGATCGGCGCAATGAAATCCTGGCCGATCTTCAGACCATTGAAGCAGCCGACCCACTGGCCCGTCTTGTCGTCCCAACACTCGATGACGTAGCGGGCAATTGAGGAAGAACTCGCTTCCTTGATGCGAAACTCGTTGATGGTCGTGGGTTGGGCGAAATCAAGTTGCAGCCATTGGTTCGCCGAGCCAGAGGCCGTCCAACCGGTGGCGGCCTTGCCGTCGATAGCCGCCGCCGGCGCCTGCCCTGGCGCGCTCGACGAGGCGGACGCCTTGGCGGACTCCGCCAGGTTGGCCGTGCCGCAGGCTTTGCCCAGCGGTTTGATAAGGCAGTTGGTGAAAGCCAGTCCCGCGGGCGTTTGGGTCACACGTTCGCCTTCGCTCAGATAGATGCGGCAATTCATGAACTCGGCGCGGTTGTCCTTGGAGCAGTTTGTAATCTCCACCTTGGGATGTCCGCTCTCGCCTGATCGTGCGGATTTGCCGTTGAACACGCAGTTCTCCAGTAAGATATCCACTTCAGGTTCGGGGCCGGAGGCACGGTTGCAGAACATAAAGCACGGCCCGTCCGTGTCGTGGAATACGCATCGCCGCATGATATGATTGATATTGTTGACCTCGAAATCGAATGCCTCGCCATCCTTGCTTGTCTTGCCAATCGGGCCGAGGGAGATGAATCCCCACTCACAGTCCTCGTAGACAAAGTTCTTGCATCGCTGGATCATTGCCCCGGCCACGCCGTTCCACGCCACGTTGTTGCGCCCGATGTCCAGCGTAACACAATTTCGCATCGCGCCGCCAGAGATTCCCCGCAATCCAATGGGCCATTGTTTGCAGTCCTCAAACGTGCAGCCTTCGATCACCAGATTGCCAAAGTTCCAAATATTGCCGGCAGCCTTGTTGAAATTGTCGGGGCTGTTGGTCCAGATGGCCGACGCCAAGCGACGGAACTCGCAGTTCCTGATGGTTATGTCCGACATGACAACCCGTTGTTTGCACTCATGCGAGAACAGGCAAATACCCAACCCGATCTTCCGTTTCGGGTAATCTTCATAATGCCCGTAGAACTGCGAATCATGAAAACAGCAGTCCTCGACCAGCAGTCCCTTGCGGGACGGCGCATTGGTGGCATATTCGGCATAGAAGCCGGTCATGTGCCTGGTGAATTCCAAGCCGCTGATGTGGTATCCGTCAACGTCCTTCAGATGGATCCCCATCCGGTCTTGCCGGTCGTCCAGACCGTCCAGGATTGGCTTGTTACCCGTACCGTAGGACGCGATGACGATCAGGTTATCCGCCGTGCCCGATCCTTTGGGCCGCAGGGTGTCGTTGCCCCACGTATCGCCGCACTTCAGGAGGATCTTGTCGCCGGGGGCATATGCAGGCTGTGACGCCCTGGCCAACGTCTTCCAAGCCGCCGTCTCACTCTTGCCATCGTTACTGTCGTTGCCTGACGATGTGCTGACATAATAAGTCGTCGCCGCCCAAACTGCCGGGATGAGCCACACCGTCAGCAGGCAGGTTAACACTGTTGTCATGGTAACTTTTCGTATCTTCATTGTAGGTTCTGTTGTGATATTCATTTGGCATGCGAAAAGGCGCTGGCGGGGACTTCGGCGAAGCCACTGCCGGGCGCGGCCCAGTCGAGCCGCAGGGATTGGCCGCCGCCACCTTGGAAATAGCGGAGGCGCAACGGGTGCGCGCCGGCTTCGAGGGCCACCGTGGCGCTCGATTCGTCGTCGCCGTGGACGCCGTCCTTGCCGCAGATCGGCTTGCCGTCTAGCAGCACCTCGGCGCCATCGTCGGAGGTCACCCGGATCAGATAGGCTCCGGTGGCCGACGCGACGAGGAAGCCGTCGAACACCAGGCCGCAATTATGGTCACGGGTCTTGGGCATGAGGTTTACCTGATTCGCCACGGTGGTCTTGGCCGGCTGCAGTTGGGTAAAGTCCGGCAGAGCCGTTGTGCCTTCCTTCAACTCGTAGATGCTCACCTTCAAGCCGGGCTGTGTCCGGCCCGGAGCCACCGCGCGGGCGGGCTTGGCGTTTTTCATCGGAAAGGCGGCCAGGCGGCTCAGTCCGCCACCCGGCCAGATGGCACGCGCCTTGATCACGGTGTCGCGCGTGATGGTGACCGGCTGCTGATAGACCGGGGACTTGGCGGTGGGATCCGAGCCATCCAGGGTATAGACGATTCCAACATTTCCGGCGGGTGCTTCGAGTTCAACCGTGCCGGTGCCGACGAACATCTCCGCCGGGTTTTTCTTGCGCGGCGGCAACCAGCCGTTGAGGCGGGCTTTGGTGACGTCGGGTTGGATCTTGCAAACAGCGCGGTCGTAGGTCAGCAGGCCGTTGTTTTCGGTTTCGATGTCAGAGAGTTGGGTGTAAACGGCACCGCTGATGCCGGGGTCTTTGGCCAGCCGCGGCCAGGTATCGAGGATTTCCTCGTAGCGGGCGGTGAGTTCCTCTGCGGTGGGGAAGGTGCCCACGATACCTGGGCGGATATACCCCCAACCCTCGTCGTTCCAGGTGTGGCTTTTGGCGTTGAAGCCGAGGCCGCCGCATTCGCCGGCCACCGACGCGCGGGTCGCGGTCGGCTTGGGACCGGGCGGAAACGGATAGAGATGATCGTCGATCACGTCGCCCGCACCCTTGAACATTCCGCCACTGGCCTCGTTGATCACGCGGTGGGGATCCCACGTCTTCGCCAGCCCGGCCAGCCGCTCGGTGTCGTGCTGGCCCCAGCCCTCGTTGAAAATGACCCACATGACGATGCTCGGATGATTGTAACGTGTCTCTATCATCCGCCGCAATTCGAGTTCAAATTGCGTTTTGTCAGCAGGTGATGGACTGTCACCCGGGATGCCACGGCCGCAACTGGGCATGTCCTGCCAGACCATCACACCGAGCTTGTCGCACCAATAATGCCAGCGTTCCGGCTCGACCTTGATGTGCTTGCGAACCATGTTGAAGCCGTGCGCCTTAATCACCTCGATGTCATACTTCAGCGCCTCGTCGGTGGGCGCGGTGTAAAGGCCGTCCGGCCACCAACCCTGGTCCAGCGGACCGGTCTGGAACACGAACTTGTTGTTGAGCAACATGCGGGTGACGCCCTTTTCATCCGGGCCGATGGAGATCTTGCGCATGCCGAAGTAACTTTGCACAGTGTCCTTCGCCGCGCCGTCTGTTAGTGTGATGTCGAGGTCATAGAGGAACGGGGTGTCGGGCGTCCACAGCTTCGCATTGGGCACGCGCAGCACGATCTCCCCGCCGGCCTTGCCGCTTGCCTCGGCAACTTTCGTCTGGCCGTCGCGCACGCTCGCCCGCACCGTGCCGGCGTCGGCATCAACGGTGAGCTTGAGCGTGCCGGCGTCGATGTCGGGCACCATTTTGATGCCTTTGACATAACTCTTCGGCACGGCTTCGAGCCACACGGTGCCCCAGATGCCACTGCTCGAGGTGTAAAAGATGCCGTGCTTGACCAACGTCTGTTTTCCGTGAGGCTGGCCGCCTTCCGCCGTGGGATCCCACACCGAGACCACCAGCGATTGGTCGCCGCCCGATGTTAGGAACCCGGTGACATCGAACTCGAACGGATCATATCCGCCGTCGTGTTTGCCAACCGGCTTGCCATTGACAAACACATCGGTGGCCCAATCGGAGGCCGTGAAATGCAGCAGCACCCGGCCTTTGCGCCATGCGGCCGGCACGCTGAATCCGCGCTGATACCACAGGCGGTCCTTTTGGGAGACACGCTGCTTGATGCCCGACAAGGCGGACTCGACCGGATAGGGCACCAGGATCTGGCGGGAGAATTGCACCGGTTGCGCCGCGTCCTTGGCGGCGATCTCGAATTGCCACAGGCCGTTGAGGTTTTGCCACGCCTCACGGACCAATTGCGGGCGCGGGTGTTCGGGAAGCGGCTTGGCCGGGTCCACCTTGGCGGCCCAACGGGTCATCAGGTTGCCGGGCACGGGTTGCCACTCCGCGGCACTTGATGTCAGGGCGAGGACCGGCAAAATGGCTAGGG
>Ga0118677_10010021_pt1 | contig 14630 bp, 12 predicted proteins | sample AliMusrvi5mmetaG_FD_86154 | JGI IMG/M metagenome (GOLD analysis project Ga0118677, IMG submission 86154) | reverse complement strand
CATCTTTTTTGCTATCAGTATTCTATCCCGATTGGTATTTATAAACTTTTTAAACCCCTCTACGAGAGTATGATGTTTTTTATCATTAACTAAAATTCAGCAGTCTTCATCTACTAATTCTACGGTTGCTCATTGTCTATATCCGAAGACGGGAACACCTAGGAGAAGTGCTTCTACAGTTCATATTCCGTAACTTTCTTTGGTGATATTTAGCAATCATTTTGCATGGCTGATAATCTTGATTTTCTCGTCTACATCTTTTATCCATCAAATGAATATAATCGACGGACCTGCGATGGATTTCAAATAGACTTCATCGGGACCGCTTCCCATCATGATGAGCGGGACGTTCAATTCATTACATAGTTTGATAATCTTGTCTGCTTCTCTGACAAAAGTCACCAATCTGCCCACGCACAGATAATATTCATGTGGAATTTCCTGGACTATGGGAATAAAAAACTTGCTTGGAATACATGGGTATTTTATGAGTATATTTTTTATTCCATATAATCTCTCCGCTTCATGTGCTGTATATTTGCTGTTGGCATAAACCTTGTCGTACTTCGTGAACTTGAGATCTCGCTTTCTCAACTTGGGAACTATCCGATTGAAGAGTTTTCCTTTCAATCCTTGTAATTTTTCTTTGTATTCATCATAATGCGTCCGAATATACTGCATAGGCGAGTGCAGATACAGCGTCATAGGTATGCCTGAGATGGGGGTAATGTTTTTCGCTATGGCGAAGGAGGAAATCGTGATATGGTCAGGCTTGTATTTTTTAATCTTTTTGGAAAGTATCTTCATTAAACTCGGATAGAAGAACATCAGATTGCGGTAATCGAAAAGTCGAGAAAGGATTAGTATTTTGTGGGTACTACATCGTAGGAAGATCTGGTTTATTTGCTTAGGCAATGCAGTAATTATCTTGAGTTTATAATGCTCGGTTTGTAGCTCTTTGCGATCAGAAAAAAGAGTAAATACCGTTGCGTGGGTGATTCCTTTTTGTTCATCGATGAGATTTTCAAAGACAGTAAGTGCTCCCCCTGGAGCTATTCGGCAATGCACAAAGGCAAACTTCATTGCAACTAACAACTAACAACTAAAAACTAATAACTAAAAACTAATAACTAAAAACTAAAAACTAAAAACTAATAACTAACAACTAAAAACTAAAAACTAATAACTAACAACTAAAAACTAATAACTAAAAACTAAAAACTAATAACTAATAACTAATAACTAAAAACTAATAACTAATAACGATTGAAACCTTTCTATCTATTCTCAGACTATTTATTCTCTGTTTCGAAACAAGGAAAAGATTTTGTGGACAGAAGTGCTTGAAAAGTGTTTACAAAACCATATCAATCAATCGTTTATATTTTTTCGTATATCTCTATGAATAAAGAAGAAAGAGTATTTATCAAAAGGAATCTAGTTAAGCTTATTATCGGACTCATATTGCTCTGATTTTCATTTTCCTATATCCAAAATCATCCTGCTGAAAAAGCGTCAATTTTTTCCGGTTTCCAAGTGCTTTGGCAGAGAGTAGTGGTCTATGTCCATAAAGTGACTAATACTAATTCTGAAGCTTTTCAAAAGAAATATGATTATGAAAAAACGTATGAGGAACTCATCAATATGGCTGAAAACAAAAAATGTGTAGATCCTGCAGTGCTTACTGAACTCAATGAAACCTATCTCAAACTCCAAAAAGAATGAATCAGTACCTTGGATGAAGATTTACCTGGATATGTACGTCAGGCGAATGAGTATAAGAATATGATAGACAACTGCACTAAATAACGATTAAACGATTAAACGTTGAAACGACGAAACGATGTTATATAGAAAAACCCTGCACTACAGCAGAGTTTTTTCTTTATTCGAGACATTGCAACAATGAGGGGGTTACAGAACTAAAGATTCCGTCTTTATTGTGAATCGCTTGCATTCAATTTTTCTCTTATCTTCTCGGCTTTATCGTTTCTTCATAGATTTTCATATGCTTCAAGTTCTTGCTCTAGTGAAAACATGGGAAGATTCATTCATTTGTATTTTTTATATATGGTTGCATCAATTCGATGTTTTTGTAATCGAGATCAGTCTTTTTTGCGATGTTGGATGTCGCCCATAACTTCAAGTTGGACTTCATGTATTTTATATATTCAAAAGAAAGACTTAAACTTGTCAGTAGTAGAGTATTCTGATTTTTTAACTACATATTTTGCTAGTAAAATATCTAATTTTTCAGCTCATTTCTGGTCGGTCAGAATATCGATATCTTTACTTGGAGTCACGTTTACTCATTGGATTGCGAGGCTAAGACTTCATGTGAGAATCCAAAAAATTTTTTCAGTGTTTTTCTGATTGTAATCTATGACTATCTGATAAAATTCTTGAAGGGCGATATCTAGCATAGCTATTGTGTTGTAAAAGAGGCTTGTCCTTTTTCCCTATCAGAAAAAGGGAATCTTGATTGCTCGAAAGTGGACGAGGTCTTTGAGAAGGATATAGATGCCGAGTGCCATGAGCAATACAAAGAAGAAGAGATTGATGTAGCTTTCTATGGTGAAGTATTTTTCTGGTTTGAGTTTGCCGATTCACTGGATAAGAACTCCGAGAAGTCTTCATCCGTCCAATGCCGGGATAGGCAATACGTTGAATATCGCTAGTGCGAGTGAGATCATCCCTGCAAAACCGAGGTAGAGTTTTCGTCCTCCTGCATTGAGTAATGTTTCTCCGAATTTGATTGCGCCTGCTGGTCCCGTGAGTCTATTGAGTGACGTTTTTATTCTGGTCCTATTGAATGAAAGCAAATCACTTCCCAACGTTCATAATGCTGAAAATGTAAGGACTGTCTGTGCTTTTACTTCTTTTGCTCCTATTCGCAACGCGGTGAAGAAAGGGAATTTTATCGGTTTGAGATTAAGTGATCCTGCATTGAATGTCAATCAGAGAATACAATTGTCAGCTGGACATTGTGCTTGTGCTGACATTTTTTTCTTGTCTCTCAAAAAAGACAATGTAATATTTTTATCGATATATTTTTTGAGTACATTACCGATATTCCAGATGTCTACTTTTGTGCCATTGATAGAAAGTATGGTGTCTCCTGAAAGCAATCACATCTGTTGACCTAGCAGATCAGCTGACACTTTTTCTATTTTTGCTGGAGTAACAACTAGATTGCCACTGATAAATCCTTGCTTTTGAAGAAAATTCACTGTCGGCATAAGGTAACTATTTTGTGTACTTGTCACTGCGTTTTCCGGAAGCACGGAAATAGGTTGTGTCCCCATGGTAAAGATGGCTGTGAAGAGTACTCGTGCGAGGATGAGATTCATCCCTACACCGGAAATCAGAATCAATATTTTTTTCCGAATCTTCGCCTTGATAAAACTATCTTTCGCGTGAAAATCTTCTTGAACGTTCGGATCTTCCCCTTTGAGTCTCACAAATCATCCTAAAGGAATCAGATTTAATGTATATTCTGTCCCTGTTTTGTCTGTTCGAAGTTTACAGACTTTGGGTGGAATCCCTATTCCGAATTCCAATACTTTGACACCACTTCTTTTTGCATTGATAAAATGCCCTAATTCGTGTATGAGAACTAGACACATAAACATCAAAATCCCTAAGACTACTCACATTTTTTTTAACTAACAATTAAAAGTTAATAACTAACAATGAAGAAAGTTTTTTGATAAGGTGATTACTCATTGTCTCCATAAATTTATAATATTTTTTGCGTTGATTAGTATTTAATAAATTATATAAACAAAGCAACTAGAAATGAGTAGAAAGTATTAAGACTTGAGTATTAAGATTCAAGTATCAAATATAAAGACACAAGTGACAAGTAGAAAATATAAAATGGAAAATACAAAATACTAAATACTAAATTCTAAATTCTATCCCGCTAGGCGGGACTTCGCTTCGTTTGTACTTCGCTCGAATTTTAAATTCTAAATTGAGCCATGAAATTGTTTGATGCACATACGCATTTGAATTGAGATGAACTGTATCCTCAGTGGCAGAAACATCTTGTTCGTTTTGTCGAAGCCGGAGGAGTTGGACTCATTAATTCATGAGCGAATGAACAGTATAATCTGAGAGGGATTGAAATAACGAAAAATGTTGAAATGTTGAAACGTTGAAATGTTGAAATGTTTTATGGAAAGGATGAATCAATTAAACAATTGAACAATGAATCATTGAAGCATCTTATCGTTAAGGCAACGATTGGGTATCATCCTGGGGAATGTGGAACCGTCGATCCTTCAGTCAATCATGCGGATATCATTACTGAAGAAAATATTCAGAGTAAGATAGATGGATTGAGAAGTCTGTATGAGGCGAATAAAGAATATATAGTTGCGATAGGAGAGTGTGGTATCGATACATTTTTTCTAGGCAGTGAAGATCATTTGCCGCTCCAAAAAAAATTATTTATTCTGCAATGCAATCTTGCTAGAGAACTTCATTTGCCATTAGTCGTTCATGTCAGGAAGGACTTTGAAAGCGCTTTCGCGATATTGAAGAATTATACTGATCTGACTATTCATTTCCATTGTCGAGGATTCGGAACTGAAGAGATTAAAAGATTAAAAGATTTGAAGATTAAAAGATTGTTTATTGGGTTTTGTGGGAATGTGACGTATAAGAATGCACATAATTTGAGAGACTGATTAGCTCAGGTACCATTAGACCAATTAGTCTTGGAAACCGATGCTCCTTGGCTGAGTCCACAGGCAGTTCGTGGTACGACAAATACACCTGCGAATGTCCAGTATATCTATGAATTTGTGGCTGAATATCTCAAGATACCTTATGATTCACTTTGTCAGCAAGTGAAAATAAATTTTTATTCACTCTATATGAATATATAGTTTTAATGTCTTGACTTTTTATTTTATATATTTATATAAATCTAATATTTATTTCTTGGATTGTAATATATGGATATCAGCAAATATACTCAAGCGAAGGATGTCGTCCAAAATCTTTTTGAATCTGAAAAGGATTTTTTTGTGATAAGTCCAGATGGTAATATTCCTCAGAGTGAGAATCATAAACGTACGTATATGTTGATCAAAGAATCATGCTGTACAGCAATCAATACTCTTCTTCTTTTTTGTGAAGGCGAAATTGCTAAAAAGAAAAATACTACTATCAAACAGATAAAAACTAATCTGTTTGTGGATTTTTATTCTGATATCGGTCAGAATATCTCTGCATATAAGATCAAAAGTTTAGGTAATGTCTTACCTGTTCTTCATGACTATATCGATGAACAGATAGAAACCATTCTATTGCCTCAACAATGATTTCAGATCAGTAACTTGATATTACCACATCCAGAACGATCTAATATCATCTTTATCAACAGACATCTCCAAAATCTGAAAGCTATTCTTTCTCCTATCAATTGACAGATACTGTATCCTTCAACGATCTCTCGTTATCTCGATCGTTATCTTTATATTTCTTTGCATGAAGATACCGTCAATCTCGCCCTTGCAGAAATTCATCGTCTCTGAAAGGAACAGCCAGCCTTTACCTTAGATTTATCTAGTAAGCAACCGTGGTTATGGGGAATACAATTTATACACCAGATGAAAAATATTTTGCAAGAGAAAACAAAACAGTTCTGATTATGAAATCATCCTCATAATAATCATAAATCACCTCCAAAAGAATCTCATATATTTACCGTCAATCCTAATCTTCTTCCTACCTATGATACTTTGGAACATAAACTCAAATCTCTCCAAAATATGATCGATTCAGGATGAATAAACCTCCTCATGAAAGCAAAAACTATCTATACTGATATCGGTAAAACCTATGTGCTTTGATCACAGGAAAAAGCTCTTATTGAAAAAAATCTTCAGATTATTGAATGAAAATTGAACATGTTCTAATTACTAGAATAGTAATATTTTTTTATACTCTGTTTTTGTATCTGTTATTTTCTTGCTATCGTATAATTTCATACAAGATTGCTTTCAAACTCTCATTTCGGATTTAGTCCACATAATTTATCTCTGAGTTCCTGCTCAAATTTTTCTTTATTCTTGCCAAGCAATGCCGGATTGCAATATGAAGTAGAATAGAGATATCCGATAATGGAATCGACATCGATGATATTTTTTTTGGTATAAGGAGTATGTTGGTTATTGAAATAAGAAAAGGGCAAATGTTTGAATTGTTCTTTCATCTGTTCTGGAGTAAGTCCTTTGCAGGGTTTATTCTGTTCTTTTTCTTTCTCTTTATCTATTCGCTTATCTATAGTATCTAGGACTATTGTTTCCATCTCTGATCTTCCTTTGACAAAACTTCTTCAAAAACCAAGAACAACGATGATTCCTCATATTTCTAAAAGGTCAAAACAGGTAGCAAGTACTTTCTTCATATCCATCCGATGGAGTGATGATCAAAAGATGATAAGGTCGAATTTTCCATAGCTTGTATCTACTTTTTCAGCAGGGCTCGTAATCCAGGTGATGTTGGATATTCATTCTTCTGTACTGACATGAATTGCTTCCTCTATCATTTCTTTATCGATGTCGACTGCGATAATCTCTTTGAAATATATGTGGAATGCAAGAGCTGATTTTCCTGTACCGCATCACATATCCAGCATCCTATCGAATTTCTTTGTTCCCACTTCATGTATGATGTCTTCTACCATATCTTGTGGATAATCTGTCCTGTAGGTAGAATAATAGTGAGCTGTCTCACCGTAGATTTTGTCACGAGTTGTTGTCATGATGTAATCTCAAAAAATTAAAGTATGCTATTATGTTATACTCCTACTCTGAAGTAAATTTCCTTGTCGACTAACTCTCTCTTGGTTCATCGTTTCAATGCAGAAATCTGTTTCATGATCTCTACTTTTTCCGGAATATTCAAAACAGGGTCACCATATGGTACTCTAGTCTGGAAACTGAATGGTCTAGTCGGCTGATTATTGACTACGATTTTGGATACCGCTCTAAAGGTGTCTCCGTTTACCATATCTATCGCTGAAAATTCCGGTCAAAATTCTTTTTCCAAAAACTCTGCATCGGGTGCACCGACTTTGTGGATGAAGAAATTACCGACGTTACCGAAGATGGTTTTGGAGAGATCGAGTGCTCATCCAAGCCCTTCTTGTTTCAATTGGTCGATATATTGATGGGCTATGATTAATCCTAATTTATATTTTCTGGCTTCGGATAAGATGCTTTCGATGGATTTGGATACATAGTTCTGGAATTCATCGATATAGAGAAAGTACGGTACTCTTTCTTTTGGGTCGAGTTTTGCTCTTTTGAGTGCTGAGAGCTTGAGTTGCATGGTCACCATTCTTCCAACGATTTTACTAGGTTCTTCTCACGTAAGACCCTTTGCTAGATTTACTAATATAACCTTTTTCTGATTCATCGCATCAAAGAAGTTGAATGATGACTTTGGTTGTCCTATAATGTTTCTAATAAATGTTCCTGTGGTGAAAGGTCAGAATTTTGCTTGGATAAATGGGATGATTTCAGCCTTTTCTCTATCTCCCATCTTTTTGTATGTTTTGTTCCACCGTGCTGCGATGACAGGGTTTGTTACATTTCTTATTTTGCTTTCTGCAAATGCATCGTCAGTAAAGAGCCTCATGATATCTATCAATGTTCCTCCTTCTGGTTGTTCCATCAATAAGAAACATGCATTACGGAAGTAATCCTGGATACGCGGTCAGAAAATTTCTTCTCCGTACATGGAGACAAACATCTCTACTAGGTCGTTGGTCACTACATCTCTTTCATCTTCGTTTTCTGTTCCGTCCAAGGGATTGAAGGCAATCGGGTAATCGGTATTGGAAAGATCAAAATAAATCAGATCATCTATTCTTTCTTTAGGATAATGTTTTAGTACAAATTCGACTAGATCTCCATGCGGATCTATAACACAGAAACCATTTTCTTGTCTGATATCTTCTAATAGTGCTGTAAGCATAAGTGTCGATTTACCCGAACCTGTTTGTCCGATAATATACATATGCCTAAATCTATCATCGTTATCTGACATGATTCTAATCTCTTTTTTGATCCCTGCATAAGTATTATATCCAAGTAAGATTCCTTCAGTCGGAATGTTATCCGGTGCTGGGACGATCTTGTATTTTTGTCGGCTGATGCGCGGATTTCTATTGAATTTTGCGTTAGGGATATGGATGATAGAGGAGAGTTCTTTGATGCTTACAATCATTTTTTTGTTCCATTTGGTGATATTTGTAATCGTTCAATGATTGTTTCGGAAGAGCCTATTGATAAAATCTCTGGCAAATTCCTGTATGTTTTTTGATTTTTTGAACTTGAATGCATTGAGACCTATATAACTGTACTGACTGAATCCTCTCGAAAGATCTTCTATAATCCTATCTGGTCTATTGGGCTCTGGTGAAGTGACTAGTGCTCTGATTTTCACTGAGAATATTTCATCTTCCGTCTTTTTATCGAGATCTCCTGTTTGCTGTTGGGTGAGATCGCTTTTTTTTTCTTCATCTTTTGGTGCATCTTTGGCGTCAGTATTGGCTCATATGATTCCTTTTCGGATATCTTTGAGAAGGAGTGATATAAATCCTTTATCTTTTCCTTCTTTGATTTTTTTGGATTGTCCTCTGAGCCCTTTGAGCTCTTTTTCATCAAGCGGAGAAATGAGTATTTGTAAACACATTTTTTCATCAGTTAATACTTTGGAATATGCAGAAAGAAGGCTATCCATCGGATCAGCTTCAAATGTCTCATAGGTCTTGATAGGATAGGCGTTATCTTTGGTCAGAACAAATTCTCCTCAAGCCATATATTTCCCTGCTTCAAGGATCTTCGGTTGATCGATTGGATCTACTATGGCACCTATATAAAATGATGAAATGAGTTTTTCCATATTATCGACATGATCTTCTGGTACTCCCATGATAAATTTGATCACCTCTTTTTCTATGAACATCTCCATACTGATATAATTATGTCCAAATTTTTTATGTCTTCGCTTATCATCAATGATCGAATAAAAATTTTTATATATCTGATTCATGATCTGGATATTTTGCTTCATATCTTTGATGGTATCTCCTCCATCATCGCCTCATCTCGTTGTCACGCTTTTGGGGATTTTTACCTGGATAAATCTTATTCTTTTGCTTTGATTGATTCTGTGTTGTTTCGCTATCGAAGAAAACACTGATTTGATCGCAAATGATCCTATCAGTCCTACTGCTATTGCTATGATGATAATGATAATCAAGTTAGACATATACTTTTATTTTAGCTAAATCTCCATAAAAGATTCATGTGTAATTATAGCTAATATGCTCAAAAATGCAATTTTGTTATTTTATTTGGCGCTTAAAATGTTTCTTTATATACCGAAAATATAAAAATGTTATATAGTATGTTTTATGGATATCGTATATACGTTTATTCATAGAATACTTATTGATGTGGTTATGGTCTTGGTGGGATCGGTTCTTCTATTTTCACAACAATAATCTTAAATTTTTCATTATCTACGATAGTGAAATCATCTGAATAAAAATATTTAAGTTCAGGATCATCGATACGATAATCATTGTTTATGACATATTTTATTTTCACTCCATCTTTTTGGGTGATAAATTGGTCTTGTGACTCTCCTGTCTTGGGATTGATCTCTTCAAAAAATCTGCTATGATGCCGATAGCCTTCTCTTACTTGTTCTTTTGCATGTTCCAAAAGCCTGTCGTATTCTTTTTGTCTTTCAGGTCTTGAAGCTTCATATGCTTTTTCTCTTTCTTCGTCTTCTCTTTTTTCTTTTTCTTTTTTTCTTTCTTCGGCTTGTTTTTTTAGTACCTTGATACGTTGTTCTCTCTCCTTGGCTTCTTCCGGTGTGAGTATCTTTCTGAAACTCTCAAAAATGACTTCGTTTTCATCGAATATTTCCCCGGATCGTGCGTTCTCATCCCTGAGTATATCTGGACGATACATTATCAGTTTATTTCCTCATTCGTTCATATCTATACTTCGTATGTTTCTTAATTCAGCGATTATTTTCCCTTCTTTGGTTTTTATACGAGATACAAGATCTTCATCCTCTTTATCATCATTCTGATCTATTGGAAAATCAATGAGATTGATGTCCGGGATACTAGGATAATATTTCTTGATCACTTGTTGTACTAATTTTTCTCCTTTTTCTTTGTTCTCTTGGTATTCTTCTGGTGAATACTTTATGTTTGCCTGTAATTTCCCGTTTTCGTCCTTTGTAAATTCAAATGTTATGTTTGAACATGTACTGAATAATCTCTTTAATCTCTCTTTTGCTACTTGTTCGACCCCTAATTTTTGATATTGAAACATGTAAGAATTATACTCCCCAAGGATGCTTTTTTTGTTTTCCGGAGACAAAGGAAGCCATTTTTTACTATCCCATACATAGAGGGTAATATCTCCGCCTCGACGCTGTTTTGTAACCGGCTTCTTCCCCGATTTGCTCCGTTTAGAATTTATTTTATGTACTATCCTAACTATCTCGTCTTTAGAACTTATTTTGATGTCAAATTTATGTAATGTTGATCTTTTAACTTCATTTGAAAAAAATAGTTGTGGTACTATCTTAGGTTCCAACGATTCGCTATGTTCTATCTGTGTTATCTTATCTTTTTTGCTTGCAGCCTTATCACTCTTCATTACTCATCCTATCTCTTCTCAGGTCTCTTTCAAAAGTTCTGCTTTTGATTTTTTTGATGATTTTGCTTTTACCTGGTTTTCTGATTCCGGGGGGTTAGTTATTTTTTTCATTTTCTTGAAGGATAGGTAAATGGATGTCTAATTCAAAAAATTTCTTGTATTGGTGATTATTCCTTTTTTTCTTCCACAGTTCAATCTTTTGCTGTATATATGATAGGGCGTACCATATAACCTGGTCTATATTCCAATGTATTAATGATTTTGTCTTCTTTCTTTTTAAAATATATACTACATCATTTTTTGAGTCCTGACGATCAATAATTTCACATTCCATATGCTTCTTGTAGTCTTTTAAGTTCTCCTGATGCACCAGCTTTTTTGGCAGCGTTTTTTACTTCTCAAGGGAATGCATGATCCGCATAGAGATTTGTATATGCTATGTAAAATGTATTGTAAAATGTATTTTTTATTTTTTTGGAAAGTCCCTTTATACACTCATCTGATAGATATTTTTTGAATAATTTGGCCTCTTCTGATTCTTTTTCTTTATCATCAAAAATGATATCAGTCCATATATCTCAAGCCTTTTCTATCAATGCTTTTGCATTTATCTCAAAATTTTCTCTATACTCATCTGGTATGTTTTTGTTGTGTAAAATAGGTGTATTTTCTTTTAATATCTTGTGTAATGTTTTGATTCCTTTACTTACCGTTTCTCTGATATTCTTAAATATCCCTTTATCAGATGCGGTGTTTGTTAAATCTTTTTCTATGGCAATCATTATGATGATATAAGAAGATAAAAAGCAATTTATTTCTATTTACATTATAATCATAACTTTTTATTTGTCAAATTTAGCAAATTTTTTTTATGGTTGAGATTCAGTTCTGCTTTAGTATAAGGTACAGATAACGTTTATTTGTTAATTGATCGTTTATGATCCTTTCATGAAAAGACTTATCTGTCGCTCTCCAACAGGAATTGAAGGATAAAGTCCAAACTACTTTTGCTTGAAAACAAGCCTATGTCGCTATCATTTTCCTCTGAGAGGACTATTCATCGGCTACCTATGTGAAACATAAAAAGAAATACGGTGAATCTATCGGATTGCCAGTGATTGTGTTCGGACAGAATCATGTAGCTGAATATGATAGGAATCAAGCCGGAAAATTCGATGATGTCGGCATCTATATCAATCAGAAATATGATAGTGTTTGAAAAATTATGGAGTTGATCAGATATCTCAATCACGATGATGAATGTGTCGGTATTATCGTCCAGCTTCCGTTACCTCAGCAGTTCGAACCCTACAAAGAGCAATTGTTAGCTGCTATCACTCCGCAAAAAGATATAGATGGATTAGGATGAGTTGTTGTGTGATTGTCTGAGATGGGACTTATTGATTTCATTCCGGCTACACCGAGAGCAGTATTGTATATCCTTGAAAAATATGATTTAGATAATTTTAGTGGCAAGACTGTCGCTATTTTGTGACAAAGCAATATCGTCGGTAAACCTCTTGTCCTCGAGTGTATCAAGAGGGGAGCAACGGTCTATACATGCAATGCAGATACTCCTGTTGAGGAAATTAAATCGATTGCTAAGCATTCAGAATATATCATTTCTTGTACGGGGAAGGTACATCTGATTGACGAAACTTTTGTCCGTGATGATAGCTCTCAGATTATTGTAGATGTGGGATACGGACATATCGATGGCAAACCTGTCGGTGATGTGAATATCGAAACTATAGAAGATAAGGTCGCTTCGTATACCCCAGTTCCTGGAGGCGTGGGGCCACTTACTGTGGCATGCATCTTTGCAAATGTGTTTACGCTACAGTCGTATTTGGATCTGCTGAAACCGTATAAACTATAAAACCATGTCTTACCCCACCCTTTATCTCTCCCCATGGTATGGAGAGGGACTAGACCCCTCTCTACAAAGTGGAGAGGGGGTAGGGGGTGAGGTAAGAAAATAAAAAATAAATTAAAAATAAATAATTCTCCATGTAATCTTCAAATTCTAAATCTTTTTTCATGAAGCTACCAAAGAATAGCAAAAAAGTATATAGTTGAGAGATTTTTGATGTCTATCAGTGGAAACAGAAAAACTTCAATGGTGATATGTGGACTTTTGAGAGGATCACCAGGCGTGATACTGTTGTAATTTTGGCTGTATTTCAAGGGAAAATAGTTATTTGCAAACAACAACAACCAGCTAGTTCTCGTCGATATTATTCTTGCTTATCATGAAGACTTGAAATTTGAGAATCGCCTCGTTCTGCTGCCAAGAGGGAACTTTTGGAAGAGGCTGGATTATCTTGTAAACAGTTTGTCCATCGAAAGACCTATGATGAATATGATAAAATTATTCGACCTATTCATATCTATATTGCCAAGGATTGTTATATAACGAAAAAGGTTGCACTTGATGGTGGTGAAAAGATCAAGCTTCTCCCTCTCTCTTTTGAAGAATTCATAGCTATCATAGAGCAATGAAAAATACCGGCTTCGATGTTTTTGGCAAATGATATTCTTAGGATGGATAAGGCAGGAAAGCTGAAAGAATTTAAGAAGGAACTTGGACTATGATAATTAGGAATTAGGAATTGAGAATTAGGAATTTTAAATTCTATTTTTTAAATTTTAAATTTTAAATTAGTCTTATGGTCTACGATGTTATCATCATCGGTTGAGGTGCTTCTGGACTGTTTTTTTCGATATTTTTGCCGAAGGAATTGAAAAAATGCATTATAGAAAAAACTGAAAAGCTTTGATCAAAGGTCTTACTTTCTGGATGAGAAAGATGTAATCTGACCAATATCCATCTCGATCCAAATCTTCATTACGTCTGACAATTATTAAAATCTTTGCCTTCCTTATTTCATGCGTTCTGACCTGAAGATATGATCAAATATCTAAACGAGCATGGTATCGAAACAAAAATAGAGGAAAATGGCAGAGTAGTACTCAAGAGCTGAAAAGCTAAACAGCTTGTGGATTTTTTCGTGCATGAATCGAAAAAAAACGATACTGAATTTTTGCTTTCTCATGAAGTTCATGCAATCACTATTGCTGATAATCATACGTTTGTTGTCACTACCTCTGCAGGAATATATACTGCTAAAAATATTATTATCGCTACCTGAGGGATGACGTATCCGCAGCTAGGGGCGAGCCCATTCGCTTATGAAACTGCAGAGCAATGGTGAATAAACGTTTCGTCGCCCCATGGGTGACTCTGTGGCATAGAGACCAAGGATGATGTTTCATCTTTGGCATGAAATACGGTGCAGGCTATACTTACCTTGTATTGTGATAATAAAGTTGTATACAGCAATAAATGATCCTTATTATTCACTCATCGAGGACTTAGCGGACCGATACTATTCGATGCGACCTTATATATCGATCAAGATATTTCTAAATATTCGCTGCAATGCGACTTTGATCTTGCAGGTACGAGCAAAAAAGTCATTCAAAAATTTAAGCTTATTTATTTAGATACCATCCGTGATATTCGTATCAAATCGTTGAGGCCGATCGAAGAGGCGAAGGTGTCGGTCTGATGAATTCTTTTACACGATCTAGATCAATATTTCCAATCCAAAAAAATTCCCTGACTCTATTTCATCGGGGAGTCGCTTGATATCACGTGAAAGACTTGATGATATAATCTGCAATGGGCGCGGACTTCAGGATATGCTTGTGCTAAGAGTATTAAGACATAAGTATTAAGACATAAGTATTAAGACATAAGTATTAAGACATAAGTATTAAGACATAAGTATTAAGACATAAGTATTAAGACATAAGTATTAAGACATAAGTATTAAGACATAAGTATTAAGACATAAGTATTAAGACATAAGTATTAAGACATAAGTATTAAGACATAAGTATTAAGACATAAGTATTAAG
>Ga0118677_10010020_pt1 | contig 14632 bp, 12 predicted proteins | sample AliMusrvi5mmetaG_FD_86154 | JGI IMG/M metagenome (GOLD analysis project Ga0118677, IMG submission 86154) | reverse complement strand
ACCAAAGAAGCCCCCATGGTTTCGGAAGTGGATCTTTCCACCCCTGAATTCATGGAAGCGCGAGGGACGCTCTGTTACGCAGTCGAACCGGACTCCTTGGCACTTCGTGAACGTGAGGCAATTCATCTGAATCTCGGCGAAGCCATGGAAGCGCTGGGTATTGTTGGTGAAGACCCCAAGATGGTTCAGGCATTGAAGATGGCGGCGGTCGTGGCGGAACATGATGCACCTGTCCTGGTGCAAGGGGAGACCGGAACGGGCAAAGAATTGATTGCCCGCCTTATTCATCGCCTCAGTGGCCGTGATCAGGAGCGTTTTGTGGCCATTAATTGCAGTTCCCTGCCTGCCAACCTTGTGGAAAGCATTCTCTTCGGCCATGTGAAGGGAGCCTTCACCGGTGCAACTGCGGACCAGATCGGCAAGTTCGAGCAGGCGGACGGCGGCACTCTTTTCTTGGATGAAGTTGGTGAACTTCCGGCAGAAGTCCAACCCAAGTTTTTGCGTGTGCTTCAAGACGGCATTATCGAGCCCGTTGGATCAAAACGTGGGAAACGCACCAATGTCCGGGTGGTGGCCGCAACCAACGTGGATCTGCCCCAGGCTGTCGAAAAGAAGGAGTTCAGGGAAGACCTGTATTACCGTCTCTCCTTCGCTACGATCCGCTTGCCACCCCTGCGTGAACGACGCAGTGATATTCCAAAGATTGCCCTGCACATGCTGGATAATTTAAACAAGTCGATGCGGCGACCCAAGCGCCTTTCCCCGGAAGCACTAACGCGCCTCCAGGCCCAAGCGTGGAAGGGAAATGTGCGTGATCTTGAGAATGTCATTGGGCGCTCTATGCTAATGGCGCAGGCAGAAGTCCTTAAGGCCGATGACTTGCTGATTGACGAGCCCAAAAAGAAAAAAGACCCGTTGGCTTCACTTCCAGACCTGCATGAAGGATTCAGTCTGGAGGATTATTTGAAAAGCGTGCGTAAGCAACTTATGCTGCGAGCTTTAGAAATGTCCAACGGTAGCCAGTCTGGTGCGGCCAGAATGCTGTCTATCTCACCTCAGGCGGTCCATAAATTCCTGCGGGAGGAATAATAAGTAATTATCTTTAAACCAGAGTTGAAATTATGAGCGCTGAGCCAAAACATACATACACCTTGGGTTTCACCGCAGCTTCCCTGCGGCCTGAACTCGCGCGCATTGTTGCGGAAAGGTTCGTTGCTTGCCGCGATTGGAGCCAGGCTAAGCAAGGTGTTTTGGCAGATAACGCCCTCCAGGCGCGATCACCTGCCAGTGCGATCCGTATGGAGCGTGAATTCCGGCAGCGACTCCAGACATTGACGACACAACAAATTGAGATTCTCGCCACTGCTCCTTTGGATAGCCGCTGTGCCATTGCCTGGCTTTCCGTGCTAAAACATAGTGTTTTTGTTTTTGATTTTTCAGCCGAAGTCCTGCGCGGCAAGATCAAGGATTTGGATCCCGTTCTGCGACCTTCGGATTATGAGAATTTTGTGGCCACACAGATGGGGGATCACCCCGAGTTGGCTATGCTGACAGTAACGACAAAAGAGAAGATTCGCCGGGTCATGAAGACGATGCTCCGTGAGGTGGGTATTCTTGGCGATAGGAGTGGTCTCTTGACATTAAGTCGCCCTGTGCTTCCGCCCGACGTTATGTGTCCTAGCCGCCAAGGCATGAGTCCAATTTGATGAGGAAAAGGGGTGACACTCTGGAATGAAGGGAGTGTTACTCATGAGCAGGATAATTGAGAAGAAGGGAAGAGGAACATGCCCCCCGAGGGGGGCATCGGCGACCGGGCGGAAAACGAGTCACCCTGTGCCAATATCTCGGCACCCGATGGAGGTTCGCCGCAAGGCGGTTCGGTTACATCTGGAGGAAGGAATCCCTCTGGACCTAGTGGCCCAGGAACTGAAAATCACGCGAGAAACGCTGCGGAAGTGGGTGGAACGATACCAACAGGAAGGCGAAACCGGACTGGAGTCCAGACCTTGCCGTCCTGGAAAAGGAAAACGCCAATTACCGGTGGCGGTACATCAGGCGATTGTAGATGTCAAACGAGAGCATCCTTCCTTTGGTGTGCGTAAAATCGCCCAGTGGTTGAAGCGGTCGCTATTCCTGCCGGGTAGTGCCGAGACGGTGAGGCAGACGCTGCACCGGGAGAAAGCGATGCCGCCCTCTCCACGGAAAAAGGCGAGGAAGAATCCACCGAAGCCGCGGTTTTTTGAGCGGACCACCCCGAACCAGATGTGGCAGAGCGACATCTTCTCATTCCGTGTGAATGGGCAGGCCATCTACCTGATCGGGTTCATCGATGACTATTCACGTTACCTCACTGGACTGGGTGTATACCGCTCCCAGACGGCGGAAAGCGTGATGGAAGTCTATCGGCGGGCGGTGGGTGATCACGGGTTGCCCAAGGAGATGCTGACGGACAACGGGAAGCAGTATGCGGCCTGGAGAGGGAAGTCCAAGTTCCAACTGGAACTAGCGAAGGACCGGATCCACCACATCCGCAGTGCCCCGCATCACCCGATGACCCTGGGAAAGATCGAACGGTTCTGGAAAACGATCTGGGAGGAATTCCTGGAACGGGCTCGATTCGAATCGTTCGAGAATGCCCAGGAACGGATCGCCTACTGGGTCAAGTATTACAACCATCAACGCCCCCATCAGGGGATCGAAGGACTGTGTCCCGCCGACCGTTACTTCTCGCTGCAGAAAGAGGTTCGGGAGGTTGTGGAACGGGGCATCGAGGCCAATCTTCAGGAGATGGCGTTGCGTGGTAAACCACAAACCCCGTTCTACATGGTAGGCCGGGTGGGACAGCAGAACGTGGTGTTGCAGGCGGATCGAGGACAGGTGCGGATCCTGGTGGATGGAAAGGATACGCAAGGAGGTCAAGATGGACACAGTGGAGAAGCCGAAACGGGAACGCCGGGCGTACAGCGCCCGGGAGAAATGCCAGGCGGTACTGGCGTTGTGGACGGGTCGTCGTCGGCCCTCGGAGATCTGCCGGGAGTTGAACATCCCCTCAAACCTGTTGAGCGGTTGGCAGGAACGGGCGATGGAGGGTATACTTCAGGCGTTGGAGCCGCAGAGTCGTCGGCAGGAGGAGCGCGGACCAATGCTTCCTCCGCAAATGGAGAAACTGCTGGAACGCAAAGCCATGCGGTTGACAACGCGGATCGCCAGACTGGGGACAAAGCCCAAGACGGGTCCGGAGAAGCCGGTATCATAACGGTTCTGATGCCGGCAGAAAGGAGTCACGATGACCTTCACGCCGCAGACGATGATGCCGGTCATTCTGCAAAGGTTGGCCGGGCGTCTGACGGCGGCACAAGCCGCCAAGCAGTTGGAGATCTCCCGCAAAACCTATTACCAGTGGGAGTCCCGAGCGTTGCAGGGAATGCAAACAGCACTGTCATTGGGCCGTCCGGGACGTCCTCCGTCGAAGCGGAACGATCCCTTGTCACGAATGGAAACACAAAACCAGCAACTCCAGCAACAGGTGGAGTTGCTGGAACAACGGTTGAGGATCCGGGAAATCATGGCGTCGGCTGAAACCCGCACCAAAAAAAAATAAGGCGGTGATAACCGTGGTGCAGATCCTACAGGAGTTACAGGAACGCAACGGGTGGTCGTTGCGAAGAATGACCAAGGCCATGGGCTTGGCCCGATCCAGCGTTCTGCGTTGGAATGGTCGCCTTCGCCAAGGGCATGAGGCCATTCGTTCGTCCTGTCGCAAAGTAGCGCTGGATAAGCTAACCGAACTCGATCAGGCCATCGCGAAACTGCACCACGGTATCCATCGAAGCTATGGCGCTCCTGCACTATGGCGCCTGTGGCAGGAGAGTATCTCCAGACGGGACTTTGATCGTCGGATCCATGATCATCGGCTGCAACAACAGCGCGAACAACGCGACAGTCTGCGTCATGTTGAGTGGTCTCAAGCTGGAACGGTCTGGGCAATGGATCCAGCCCAGTACGGCCAAATCCGATGGAACCTGGTGGGCGATCTGGCTTCGCGCTTCCGCTTCGATCTCATGGTTGCCTTGGAACTTCCTGCATCCCGGATCGTGATGCAGTTGCGAGCTCTGTTCGATTACTTCGGTGCACCGCTCGTGTTGAAACGGGATAATGCAAGCAATCTGGTACATGCGATGGTGGATGGTCTGCTTGATGAATATGGAGTCTTGGCGTTGACCTCGCCTCCTTACTATCCTCGTTACAACGGGGCCATCGAGTACGCTCAGCGTGAAATCAAAGCGGCCATCGATGACCTCACCCTCGCCGGAACACCCCTGTCTACGGCCCTGGTTACCGCACCGGTTCTGCTCAACACACAGCCTCGGCCTTGCCTAGCCGGTCATACCGCTGCACAAACATTATTAAACTCGCAGCATAACTTCCAACAGGACTTCACACTTAAACGGAGAAAGGAGGTAAAAAACTGGATACAAGACCAAGTCAGGACTATAGTTAATCAGATGCCAGATGATAAACGTCGTGCCCATGACGCTGCGTGGCGTCAGGCTGTTGAAACATGGATGCTGGACAATGGCCTTATGAAGGTCGTTCAGCCTAGAATAATGTCACCCGTTTTTATCTGAAACTGGTCTCACAGGCGGTCGGCGCTACAGGTAAAGTGGAACGGAAATTGGCCGATCAACTGCTGGCATACTCCCCCGCCGACGCCCCATGGAGTTACTGATGATTGGAAAGCCGGGCTGGGGAAGGGCGGTTCTGTTGGTCATTGAAGTTGGCGCGACAAGCCGGTGCAGCCGATTGGAGTGAATGGTGATGGTGGAGAACCTTGATTTTCCTCAGTTCCACATAGCCTCAGCATTGACCTGCCGTGATAAATGAGTCTGCCCCAAAGAAACCGTAATTATTATCCCCCAGTAGCCCAATTAACATTTTTCAATTCCTGCGGATTTGAATTTCTTGTGGGTTGTGGGGGCGTGATGTCGCCGGGGGGGAATGAGTCACTTCATTTTTAAAATATAACACCATTAAAATTTTAAGGGTCACCCTTATTTTCGGCGCCTGCCCAGGACAAACTTCCAAACCACTCCGCAATAACGCCACTGGCTATCTAAATCAAGCCTGCTTTCTTTGATCGCCTACTTTTTCACCACAATCTTCATGTTTTTGCCCCAGCCTCCAACTTCAGCCACTACTCCCCGATGGTCAGCCTGATACTCGAACGTGAAAATAACCAGCCCTTCAAATTCACCCTCTCGCTGAATGCGGAAATTTATAATGATGCCACCGAAGAATGAATGAGCCTTTGGTTTTTCATGGAAGAAGATCGAGCCTTCGAGAAGCTTCTTGGCCGTGGCCTGAGGGATGTTCCAGCATCCGCTCTCCCATATTTTTCCAGCCACCATGGTCAGCCTGTTCTTGTGGTCTTTCTCAATCAGGTGGATCCGCTTGCTTTTGATGGTCATGTTGGTTCGATTGTTGTCCTTGCTGTTCAAAGTTCCAAGCCATTTCTCAGGATGATACGCGAACAAAAATCGACCGCGGGGTTTCGATCCGCGGTCGGCTTGGCAAACATTTACCTGTTGCCGGGTCCCCCAGTTGGTCAGTTGTATCTGAACTAGATGACGTCTGAGACGTCGTTCTGAGTATCAACCAACCTCAGGTCACCTTATATATAAAGCATGGCTCGTGCCTAAACAGGGTGGGGGCGGGGTTTGACAAAGTCCTTACACTCACAACTGATTACGACTGATAATCCGGGTTGAAACGTCAGGGAATTATCAAGATGGATTTTTGGGGATCAATCTGGTTCTCACAGGTGCGTCGAGTCGCAATTGTGAGTTGCAGATGTAAGAATGTGGGGTTCGTTGCCAAATTCAGCCATCCCCCTACCCAAAAAGAAAAGAGACCGCCCTTTGAGACGGCCTCTTTCAACAACCAACAACTTTACAAACGCAATTACTTGCTGACAGCGTTTGGAACTGCGTTGGAGCAAGTCGCCTTGTCTGTGCAATTGGTGCAGGAGGCATCCTTCTTGTGATGCTTGCCCTTACCATGCTTCTTACAGTCACATTTGCCTATTGTCATACCGCATTTCGGGCAGACATTCGTGGACGTGACAGCAGGGGTTGCGGGAACAGCCGGAACTGCATCCTCACCCATTGTCATCGAAGCACCAACAATACCAACCGCCACAACAGCAACCACCGCCAACATTTTAACCATCTTCATGCTAAATTCCCTTTCTTTGGAATTGGGAGAACGTATCAACTCCTCCCCTGATTTACAATAACACCGAAATGCGTCTGAATATCACATCAGGCTTCAAGGCTTTCTGACAGTCACATATACTCCGTGGATGCCATTGTCCCATTTGATATCCCTATCTGCTGATACACCCTCTGAAAAGCTAATGTTGGAATTCGCCTGACTTAAGAGATGCCGTTATAGGGCGGTAGAGTGGAGTAGTGTAGGCGAGATGGCAAGGAAACTTCGATTGGAGTACCGGGGTGCGATCTACCACGTGACGGTGAGGTCGAATGGCAGGGCGAAATTGTTCGAGGACGACAAGGACCGTCTGTACCTGTTGGGCCGGCTTGAGGAGGCAGGGGAGCGGCACGGGGTGCGACTGTACCTGTGCGGATCGGGGTCACCCATCAAGTCTCCTTTTGGCCTCACAACACATTGCTCAATTCACAAAGGTTGAAGGGTTATGCTTTTGCTATTGATTCACCATCATGTCAGTTGTACAATTGTCGGCAGATTGGAGAAGTACCATGGATATTGTGACAGACACATCAGTTCTGATTGCCGTGATCCTGAGCGAACCGGAGAAGGAAGAGATCATCAAAGCGACATCCGGGCACTCCTTGGTAGGCCCGGAGTCCATCCGCTGGGAAATCGGGAATGCCTTCTCCGCCATGTTCAAGAAAGGGCGTGTCAGTCTTCGCGAGGCTCAACAGGCGATGGCGGTGTTTGAGGTCATCCCGATCAGGTATCTGGATGTTGACTTCAAGCACTCACTCAAGCTGGCACATGATAATCAGATCTATGCCTATGATGCGTATTTTCTTGATTGTGCCATGCGATACAAGGCTCCTCTTCTTTCATTGGATGGTCAAATGACAACAAAAGCGAAAAATCTTGGAATCAAAATTCTAGAGGTGAGCACATGAATGTCTACACGTATTCCGAAGCCAGACAGAAGCTTTCGTCCGTATTGGATTCCGCGAAACGCTCCGGCAAGGTCCTGATCCGAAGGCAGGATGGATCCACGTTCTCCCTCGTTCCGGAACTCCAGCCCAGATCCCCCCTTGACGTTAAAGGCATCAGAACCAGCGTCTCGACAAAAGAGATCGTCTCCTTCGTGCGTGAAAGCAGACATGCATAGCCTTTCCGTCCTATGACTGGAGGAGCCCTGCAATATCCAATCCGAAGCCGCCATTATGCCCATCTTTCCCCTGAGTTCAAAAATAACGAAATGGCCAAGCTTCAACTGGGTTTGATGAATGGCAATGGGAGCAATGGTGTGGCCAGAATGTTCGACAATGGAAGTCTGCCAAATCTTGAAAAAAAGGTTGATTCTAAAGTCGCGTGAGGTATTGTATGCCGACTCTTTTCCAAGCGGCGGGATAGCTCAGTGGTAGAGCAGAGGACTCATAAGCCTTTGGTCGTGGGTTCAACTCCCACTCCCGCCACCAGCCTTCGCTCGCAGCGCAGCGAAGAGCGAAGGCTGTCACGCCGTAGCCCCTGTATTCCAGGGCGAAGGCGGACTTCATAAAGTAGAGATCGCTGCGAGACTCCGGCTTGGCATGCCCGCTTTAGGTGCAGATTTTGCTCCTCCAGATTTTGCTGGAAGAGGACAGGCGTTTATTGTAGTTTATCCACTTTTGCACAATTTAAGGAAGGACTATAACATGTTGAAAAAAGTGATGATGACCGTGATTTGCGGTGGTGTGGTGATGGCGCTGGGCGCCGGATGTAACAAGACTGAAAAAGCCGAGCCCAAAGCGGCCGTCGTGCCCCCTCCCGTTGAGATGAAGAAACCGGGCGAGAAGCCTGCCGCTCCCAAATTGGATCCTGCCATGGTTTTGGTTGATGTCGGCGGTACAAAATTGACTGTGGCCGAGGCGGATCGCCAGGTGATGGCCATGCTGGGTTCTAAGGCTGATCAGATTCCGCCTGCCCAGATGGAGGCGCTCATGGGGCGTTTCCGTCAGCAAGCTGTGCAGGGATTTGTGGTGCGCACCCTGTTGAGTCAGGAAGCGGACAAGCGTAAATTGACCGTTTCAGACAAAGACGTGGACAGTGAGTTGGCGTTGATCAAAACCCGCTTGCCGGAAGGTAAGGCCTTGGAGGATATCCTGAAGTCGGAAGGAATGACGCTGGCTCAGCTCCGTTCTGACCTGACCGCCAAACTGCGGATTGATATGTTGTTGAAGGCCGAAGTGCCGACCAATGGCGTGGTTTCCGATGAAGAAGTAGCCAAGTTTTACAATGAGCAGAAGGACCGTTTCCTGCAACCTGAGACGGTTGAGGCGCGCCATATCCTGATCAAGGTTGACGCCACTGATGATGCCAAGGCGAAGGCGGACAAGAAGGCCAAGATCGAGGGTATCCGCAAGCAGTTGGTTGAGGGTGGTGATTTTGCCAAGCTCGCGTTGGCGAATTCAGATTGCCCCAGCAAAGAGCGTGGTGGTGATCTCGGTACATTCCCCCGGGGGCAGATGGTCAAGGAGTTCGAAGAGGCTGCCTTTAATCAGGCGACCAATGCGATTGGCCCGGTCGTGGAGACCCAGTTTGGCTATCATATCATCCAGGTGATGGCGCATAATGCGGCCAAAACCAATACACTGGAAGAAATGAAGCCGAAACTGGTGGAGCATTTGAAGCAGAAACAGCAGATGGAGGTTTTTGAGAAGCTGATTGAGAAGCTCAAAAAAGACACCAAGATTGTTCAGTCTGATGTTTTGAAGCAGGCTCCGGAAATGCCGATGATGGATGCTCAATAAAACGTCTTGATTCCGAGATAATCGATAAGCCCGCTGAAAGGCGGGCTTATTTTTTGCAGGTTAGCCAATTAATCCAGCCACCGTTTTCATGAGATTGCCGGGATTATTAGAGGGAACAAATCGGTCGACATTAATGAATTTATCGCCTTGTTGATAAACGCCGCTTCCATCGAATAAAACGATGGGAATCCCCTTTGCCGCCGGAAGGTGGGCCAAGGCTGCCGCCACCGCGCTGCCGGTGGTGCCTCTGAGAATGGCTTTGACAAGGATAATATCGGGCGTGTGCGTTGTGATCGTGTCCGCCAGGATATGGCTGTCGGAGATGGCCGCCACCTCGTATCCCGCCGCGATAAACGAAGTAAGCAGTCGCTTGCTCAAGAGCGGTTCATCTTCCAGAATGACAACGGATTTTTTCCTTCCCGGTGTAGCCGGTCCGGTGGGGCTGAATGATTTCTTGGTTTTCAGCAGAATTCGTTTCACTTCAGAAATCAGGAGCGAGGGATCGCTGGTTTTCGTCAGGAATCCCTCCACGTTCATGGTGCTGAAGAAGGGCTCCATATTGGCCCGCGCTGTAAAAACAAGGATTGGATAACGCGGTTTTCCCTCCGAATCGGATAGTTTTTTCAGCAGAGTCAATCCCGACATGCCCGGCATACTGATGTCCAGGATGATGAGATCAGGTGGGTTTTGGCGCAAGATATCGAGCGCCTCATCGCCGGATGTGGCGCTTATCACCTCATAACCCTCCATGCGTAATTGGTCTCCGACAGTGAGTTGTAGTGCGGGTTCGTCATCGATAAAAAGTATTCGTTCAGTGTTCATCGGGGGATCTCCATTTGTTGGGTTGTTTGAAAGGCCGTCAAACCGAGGAGGGCTGTTTCAATGGTGTTCATCAGTTCCCCGATTTTCCATGGTTTAGCCACGGTGGGGATAGCGAAGCGGGTCAGAATATCAGTGGTGGCCTCGTCAAGCGTGGCCCCGGTTATGGCGATAATCGGGGTATAAGGGATGGTATGAGAGCTCTTCAGCGTTAAAATTACAGTGGTTCCATGAATATCTTCCATGATGAGGTCGAGCAGAATAAGGCTGGGGTGGTGGGCCTCTGCCATGAGGATGGCTTCCTGTCCGCTTTCGGCGGAGATGACCCGATAACCCTGGCTGGTGAGATGATACCTAAGAAGCGTTTGGATGGTGGCATCATCATCAGCGACCAATATGGTTGGAGGATCAGCAAGAGGGAGGCTGATGGAAATGGCGGTACCTTGGGATTGAAGCGGGGGAGGGCTGGCAACCGTAAGCTTGCCCCCGTGCAGCATGACGATATCCTTGGAAATGGCAAGCCCCAAGCCTGATCCGGAAGCCTGATTGTTGGCTCTAAAATAGCGTTCAGTGATGTGAGCCATGGCTTCGGGTGGGATCCCGATCCCATTATCTGTCACGGTGATTCTTGCAAATTTTTGAAGCTCGGGATCCGGTGTGACCTCCACGCGGATCACACCGCCCCGAGGGGTGAATTTAACGGCATTGCCGAGTATGTTGTGGAGGACGCGCTGGATCATGAGCGTATCGCATCGGATGAACAGACAGGAGGGATCAAGCATCGTTTTAATAGAGATTTGAGAGGCCTCGGTTTGAGGATTAAAGGTCTCAATGCAGCGTGATACCAGGTGTTTAAGGGGGGCTGTGATGGGGGATAGGGTCAGGCTTCGGTTATCGAGTTTCCCGAGATCGAGGATGTCGTTTATGGTGGCAACAAGCCGCTGGCATTCGGTGTCGAATAGTTTCAGGTAACGCACGGCATGATCCGGGAGAGGCCCGGCGATTCCCTGCAGAAGATTTCGGACGCCATACATCATGGAGGTGATGGGTGTTTTGAGCTCATGCGAAACATTGGTAACGAATTCGGATTTCGCCTGGCTGTGTTTTTCCAGATGGATTACGGCCGCACGCAGATCGTCTTCCATTTGTTTTCGTTCCGTGTAGTCATGGAAAATAGCCAGCAGAAACTTGGTTCCACTGAGGAGAACAGGACGTGCGCTGACAAGGATATTCCGGAGTTTGCCAGGTTTGGTCCGGTGCAAGGTTTCGAAGGTTTCGGCGCCGTGTGCCAGAAGTTGGTTGATATGAGCTGAAAGTTGAGTGCGATTTTCTCTCGCGTCGATGTCATAAAGGGTCAGGTGTCCATATTCCTCTGGAGTGTAGCCAAGTTGTCGGCAGGCCTGACCGTTGAATTGTAATAATGAGGCCGAGGCGGGGTCGATGAGAACGATGGCATCCATGGCCTGTTCAAAAATGATCCGGTAGCGCTCTTCTGCTTCGCGCAACTGTTGATCCATTAACTCGCGATGGTCGATCTCTTTTTGCAGGTCGGAGATATCGAAGAACTCTTCAGAATGAAACTCGACAAACTTTTTAGTATCGCTTCCGGGCAGCATTTTGAGATCCGCCTTCTGCGCAGTGCTCAGCCTGCACAAGTCTTCAAATAACCCTATGCGGCTCTGAAATCAAGGATAAATGATTTTGCGTTTTTGTTTTGACGTTAATCAACTGAGCTCTATACTGCCAGACATTATGACTCGGTCGGACCGCTGGATGACGTAAGGAGCAGCCTGATGAAATACGAATACGCGATTGAGAAGATAGTGATAGGGGTGGCGATCATTCTGGCGCTTGGTACAGTTAACGTGTTTGCGCAGGGACGTATGCATGAGGGGGAATCCCGATCTGTTTTAAAAGTGCGCGAATTGACCGGGTATGGCCCCCGGGCCTTGGTTAAGAGTCCTGATGCAGGATCGTCCAAACGGGCGGGTTCCCGTGAATGGGCCGAGCTTTCCGTGCAGTATGACACTGATCCAGAGTGGTTGGATGAGGTGGCTTTTCAATTTTATGTCTTGTTGCGCAGTAAGTTGACGTCAGAATTTACGTTGCTCAAAGGAGTTGTAACCTACGTTGATGTTGCGCGTGGCGTCAAGCATCAGGGGGTTGCCTATGTCCGTCCGTCCGCATTGGCCCGATATGGAGAAATAATGGGTGTGGCGGTTGAGGCCAAGGTCAAGGGCGAGGTGGTAGGCGTGTTATCTGAAGGACGCCTCGGTCAAAATAAGCCCCTGCCGCTGGAGTGGTGGAAAAACCCGAATTTGTCGCCCAAAGACGGGGGAATTTTGGATAAATCAAAGACTCCGTTTGCATTGTCCAACTTTGATGAGTATGAGGCTCTTAAGTAGGTGTAGCTATCTATGTTCGGATCAGACCGTATTTTGGCGTTAGATATTGGGAACAGCAAGATTGTCCTTGCTGAGTTCAAGATTGCAGGGGCGCAAAACCTCGAGCTGGTCAATTATGCCGTATCTCCTTTAGGAATTGATCCTGAAAGTACTACGGATGTCTCTGCCTATATTGTTTCCGGCATTCGCGATGCCATGCGGGCGAGTAATATCCGTCCGGGGCCGGTGAGTGTTTCGGTGTCAGGGCAAATGGTTTTCCCGCGTTATGTGAAACTGCCGCCAGTGACCCCTGACAAAATTTCACAGATAGTTAAATATGAAGCGCAGCAGAATGTTCCGTTCCCCATCGACGAAGTGGTTTGGGACTATCAATTGGTGGGACAGGATACCGGAGAGCTTAGCGTCCTGTTGGTGGCGGTAAAAGGGGACTTCGTCAAGAATATCACCGACTGTGTGGAGGCGGCTGGGCTGGAGCCAATGATGGTCGATGTGTCCCCTCTCGCGCTTTATAACGCTGTGCGTTACAATTATTCTGATTTGCCGGGATGCACGATGATCCTTGATATCGGGGCACGCTCCACAAATGTGGTTTTTGTTGAGGGAACCAAAATCTTCAGCCGCAGTATTCCGGTGGCAGGGATGGCCATTACGCGTGATGTCATGAAAGAGTTCGAGCTTTCTTTTGAGGAAGCTGAACAACTTAAAATCGCGCATGCCTTTGTTGGTTTCGGTGGCGTCTACGAGGGGCATGAAGTAGGGGTGGCGGATCGAACCTCAAAAATTGCGCGTAATATTATGACGCGGCTACATGCTGAAGTCATTCGAACCATAAATTTTTATCGTAGCCAGCAAGGCGGGGGCCAGCCTGAAATGGTTTTGTTGACGGGCGGTTGTTCAGTGATTCCCCAGGCCAATGTATTTCTGAAAGAAAAGCTGAAAATCGAGGTGGATTTTCTGAATCCGTTTCGCAATGTAGCGGTCAGTTCCACCATTTCCTCTGACAAAGTTGCAGAAAATATCCATTTGCTGGGCGAAGTGGTGGGGCTGGCGCTGCGTCGCACATTGTCGTGTCCCGTGGAAATTAACCTTCTGCCTCCAGAGCTTGCGGCCCGGCGTGTGTTGCAGCGGCGTATCCCGTTTTTTGGATTGGCTGCGGCAGGGCTGGTATTGACCATTCTGGTGTTCGGCTTGTTCTTGTACCAAATAAAATCCATGGCTCAAGAACGGTTGATCAAGGTCCAATCCCGTATTGATGAGCTATCCGCACCCAATGCAACCTTGGACCAGTTGGCGAAACAGAAATCACAATTGTATGCCCGTGCAAAAGATTTGGATTCATTGCTTCAAAATCGCGTCCAATGGCTGACTATCTTGGACGATTTGCATCAGCGATTGGCTCCGGGCATGTGGTTGACATCTATCAGGATGTTGCCGGCAAAAGATGAAAAAGCGCCTGCTAAGTTAGAAATCAAAGGGATGGCGTTTACGGACGAGGTTAACAACCAGGCCATTACCGAGTATGTGGCAAAGTTGAAGGGGAATGGATATTTTACAGATGATCTCCAGATCAAGCGCATTAAGCCGGTTGAAAGTACGGACTATGCCACTGAGTTTACCGTGGAGATCGGGCTGAATAATGCGCCGACTCCAGTGCTTAAGGCGACACCACCGGCCCTCGATGAGAAAAACGGCTCCGGCGAGAATAAAGGCGGTAAAATCAGCGGTAAGGGGAACCCGTAAACTATGCAGTCCCGGCGAAAATATCTGATTATTGTTGTGGCGAGTATATTGGCTTTGCTGCTGGTGGGGGCTGTTACACTTCTGGTGCGAGGCTTTTTACAGTTGCAAGAGGTCGAAACGAATCTGCAAAGCGCCAGCGAAACATTGACGTCTCTCTATGCGCAAAATCCATTTCCGTCCAGTGGGAATCTCCGGCTGGAGCGTGAAAATCTTAAGAGTATAGGCGAGGAGTTGCAGGGCTTGCAGTTGGCCATGGGCGCGGGGCAGGTGGAGCCGGTTGCGCAGAGTCCCGCGAAATGCATCACCCAGTTCTGGGAGACCCGAAATTCTCTTTTGGCGCGGGCAGGCAATACGATCAAAGTTGACAAGGCTTTTGATTTCGGGTTTGGACGGCATATGAAAGGGGACTTGCCATCTATCCAGGATGTGCCTCGTATCATCCAGCAACTTAAAATTGTTGAGACGCTTTGCAGTGTTTTATATACCTCCAAGATTAGTACGCTTACCGGGTTTGTCCGGCAGGAATTCGAGTCGGACGCCTCTCTGGTTACGGTGCCGGGAAAATCGGCCAGCGATACTGTTCTGACTAAAATGGGCTCTGATATCGTGGTTAAAAACACGATAGATGCTTCGGCGGGCTTGATTCCGGCTGGG
>Ga0118677_10010019_pt1 | contig 14632 bp, 16 predicted proteins | sample AliMusrvi5mmetaG_FD_86154 | JGI IMG/M metagenome (GOLD analysis project Ga0118677, IMG submission 86154) | reverse complement strand
GTGTAGAATGGAGATCCTATAATGAGGTGAGGAGGACGGTTGGACCGCTCACCCCGAAGTTTCGAGAAGCCGAAATCGCAGATTTTGATCCGGTCTTCGTCCGAAATGAGAAGATTGCCGGGCTTTATGTCCCGGTGTACGATCCCCGCGCGGTAGAGACGTGCAAGACCGAGAAGCATCTGGCGTGTGTAGTGAATCGTTTTATCCAGGCTCAGAAGCCGTGATGGAAGCTCGGCGCGATAGCTCTCGCCGATGAGACGGCCGAGATCGAGATAGTGATATTCCATTGTATAGAACGGTTTTTCTCCGTCAAAGTCGAAGTCCAGGATCTCGATTATATTGGGGTTGCGTAGCGAGGCTATCAGGGAGGCTTCGGACAGGAAGCGCTTTTGAATTTCTTCGAAACCCAGGATGCTTACCAGATTCGGGTGTGGAGAAAGCAATTTGAGGGCTACGATTCTGCCGACGAAAGGGAGGCGCACCTTATAGACACTGCCCATACCGCCTTTCCCCAGCAGTCCGCAGACAATATATCTTCCAATCTTCTTCAATGTTCAAAGCCTCGGAGGAAAGAATCGGCGATCAAGTCAACGGCACGTTCGGGATGCAAATGAACGGATGAAAGCATATTCCAGGGCTTTCACCAGAATTATGTTACCGCATGCCGTGTATTCCGGCAATGGGTTGCCACGCACTAGGAAGATCGCGGAGGTCCTCGATTTCACCTGCAAAGTGTGGTTCCACGACTGCTCACCTTTAATCTTGTTGTCCATAATTCGATGACCCGATTCAAAACCAGCCATGGATTACTCTGAAGAAAGAAGCGTACATTTTGTTGCTGATGGGCTTCCGTGTCCATATTTTTAGATTGAGGCGACATTCGCGTGGTTATCGTTAAGTATGGATTTACCCTTATCTCAAAGAAGGAACAAGCCATGGATAAGAAGATTTTGGTTCCCTTGGAGGGAACTCAGGAGGATAAGCCGTCCATAACCTCCGGCCCTAAAAGTGGTAAAATTTCCGGTTGTCCCAATTCCCCCAATTGCATATCGAGTGAAAGCACTGATGAAGCTCACAATATTCCTCCATTGCTGGTCGGCTCGGCGAATGGCCGGGCCATTGACTGCCTGCGAGCGATTGTTTCCGGAATGGATCGGGTGACAGTCCTCTCGGCCGATCAGGAAAAGTAAAGCGCCGGCCACATCCTCCTGATGGATCCAGGAGATCCATTGCCTTCCGGTACCCGGAATGGCTCCCATAAAAAAACGAAAGGCTGGCACCATCCTGGAAAGCAGGCCGCCCTTTTCACCCAGCACCGGCCCGAGCCGGACCAGAACGACGCGTATCCCGGAAGATTCTGCCTTCCGCGCCTCATCCTCCCAGCGCGCGCAAATCTCCGCGAGAAATCCTTCACCTGCCGCGTTTGCTTCAGTCAGAGGCACTTCGGGGACATCCCCGTAATAGCCGACCGCGGAGGCGCTGATCAGAAGAGCCGGTTTTTCCCGGACGGTCTGAAGGACGGTGACGATCGCGCGCGTCGCGTCCACGCGACTGGAGAGAAGGACCCGCTTTCGCACGGGGGTCCACCGGGCTGACGCGATATTCTCCCCCGCCAGATTAATCACCGCGTCCGCGCCTTCCAGACAATCAGCCCAGTCCCCGGGAGTTTTGGCGTCCCAAGCCACGAATCGTTCCTTTTTGTTCGGAGAAACCCGGACCTTTCGCGTCAGAACGGTCACCTCATGGCCGGCCGCGAGAAGTTTTTGCCGTAGCGCCCTTCCGAGGAATCCCGTCCCTCCGGCGATGAGGATCTTCATCAGTAAGTCTTCTTGTTTTCCTGCCGGTCCCATGCCTCAAGAAGCGCCAGGCACTCTTTTCTCATAAAGCCGGCCTTGATCAGAACCGGGCTGCAGCCTGCCCGTTTCATTTTCTTGCTCGGGATGGAAAGCTCATTGAAGCCGCGCTTTTGAACATCCGCGATCACGGTCCCGAAGATCACCTGCCGGAGACAAGCCCAATGGATCGCGGAGAAGCACATGGGGCAGGGTTCGGTGGTGGAATAGATCACGCAGTCGGAAAGATCAAAGCGTTTGAGTTTACGGGAGGCGATCCGGATGGCATTCACTTCGGCGTGGCAGGTGGCATCGCGGTCCCTGAGAACCGTGTTGTGCGCCACAGCGATCACTTGATTCCCGCGCACGATCACCGCGCCAAAGGGTCCGCCCGCGGACTTTTGTATCCCTCGCGTCGCGGCATCGATCGCCCGCTTCATCCACTTCCGGAAGGTCCGGGGCTTTTGCTCCGAGATCCTCATTCGAACACCGCCCGGATCCCGTCCAGAAGGGTTTCATGCAAAAGACCATTCGTGCACACAAGCCCCGGATTCCGCGCCAGCGTCAGGCCCGCGCTGAAATCCAGTTCCTGGCCGTTGAGATCCGTCACGCGGCCGCCCGCTTCCGTGATCGCCAACGCTCCCGCCGCGACATCCCAGATCTTTTCTCGATGTCCCGGTTCCTTGCGCGGCAGTATCCTGAAAAAGATCTCCGCGTCTCCGGCCGCGAGCACGGCCTGTTTGGCCAGGCTGTCCATAATAACAGGAGGTGGCTTGATTCCCAGCTTGTCCCGGACCGCCTGATTTTTCTCAACATTCTTGTGCTCCGGATCGAAGGAATCCAGGAGACGGGCCTGGCCCATATCCTGACATTTCGAAACCTCCAGCCGCACCCACCGTTTGGAATCTTCCAGATCATCCAGAGAGGCGGCCCAGCATCCGCGGCCCCGGGCCGCGAAGATCCCGACACCTTTCCCCCACGGCTTATGGTTTTGAAGTACCAACTCCGGACATCCGAGCGCGGCCAATTCCAGTTCCCCGTTCTTGATCAAGGCCAGGGCCGTCGCGTACTGTCCTCCGCGCAAATAACCTTTGGTCCCATCGATCGGATCAATCGTCCAGAAAGTGCCCTCGGGTTTCGCGCGCCCTTTGTCGATCCATTGGCAAACCCTTCCGGGCCGGGCGTGCGGCAAAAAGGAATGGACATACCCGGTAACCTTCTCCAGATCGTCGGCACCGGCCTCAGACCTCAAATGATCTGAGCTTTCTTCGCCCACCAACACCGCGCCCGGGAGGTACTGTTCGAGAAGCGCTCCCGCAATGGCTTGTATCCCCATATCGGCCACGGTGACCGGAGAACGGTCCTCTTTGAGAATGGATTTGGCGGAAGATTCGGCGCGAACGCGCCAGGCAAGCTCGGCCCCGAATTGGATCACTTCGAGCGCGAACTGGGCTTCCGCGCTCTTCAGGTCAATGGCCAATGTCGAAGAATTTTCTGACGCTTTCAAGAAGCGCCTCACCGGTGATGGGCTTGGAGATGAAGGGATGTCCCCCGATCATGGAAGACTGGCTGAGCTCCCCTTCCTCCACCAAAGAAGTCATGAAAACGATACGCGTCCCGGCCAGCGATTTGTCTTCCTGGATCTGCCGCGCGATCTCCGTCCCGTCCGCGTCCGGCATCACGATATCCAGGAGCACCATATCCGGCTTTACTTCCCGGAGAACCGACACGGCCTCGCTTCCGCGATTGCAAACACGCACGCTATAAAGCCCCGTCTGCTCCAGCCTCATCCGCGTCATCTGGCTCACGTCCACATCATCATCCACGATCACGATCGATTTTTTCTGTCCCATGAGCGGTCTCCTTTGTGAGGGATGCCGGAAGCAACGGCGGCATTCTAGCACAATCCGCGCTTCCCCTCCAAACCCCTTCCCATTCGTGGAGAGGGGGAAAGCGATTCTCCAGAGAACCAAATAAATCTTCTCAAGTCATTGAAAAATGACATAATAATCGCACCCCAAAAAGCGGAGGCGGCATGTTTCTTTTTCTAAAACTGATCCTGGCACACTTGATCGCAGACTTCATCCTCCAGTTCGAAGAGCTTTACCAGCTCAAGGTCCGGAGTTTCCTGGGGCAACTCCTCCACGTCCTGATCCACGGCCTGATCTCGCTTCTCCTGCTCTATCCCTATCTGAACAAGCCCTCGATCTGGTTCTTCACCGCCGCGCTGGTCGTGATCCATCTGACGCAGGATCTGATCAAATATACTTTCACGAAGAAAACCCCGTCCAATACTTTCGCCTATTTCATGGCGGACCAGGCCTGTCATTTTCTGGTGCTTAGCTGCGTTTTTCTTTTGCCGGTCAGCCACGAGATTCGCGGCTTCCCGGGTTGCGCGCTCCTCAACTCCCTTTACAGGAACAATCTCTGGACCCTGCTAGCGATCTTTTTCATCGCCCTCACGTTCGCGGGAAGCTACGTCCTGAACGCGTTCGCCAAAAGCTATCTGAAAGGTCATTCACCGCTTTTCCTGATCACTTCGCCCGAGATGGCCCACGCGATCCTCGAACGCACGCTGATGGCCGGAATCTTTTTCTCCTGCGATTCTCCGTGGCGGGCCCTGGGAATCCCCTGCGTCGGCCTCCTCCGCCTTCCTTTTAAAGGATTGCGGGAACGGACGGCTTTTCTCCTCAGTCTGCTCTACGCTCTTTTGATCTCCATTCTTTTCCGGAAAATCCTGTAGAGGCTTATGAAGAAAAAAACACCGAAAGCCCGCCGTTTAAGAACGCGCCGCGTACTGGACCGGGGGATCCCCCAGGACCGCACGGCCAAAAATCTCCGCAAAGTCCTCGCGCTTAATGCCGTGCTGAATTCCACGCTCAAATTAAACGAACTGCTCGCGATCATCATGAAAACCTCCTCCGAGGTCATGCGCTCCGAAGTGGCTTCACTCCTTCTGATCGACGAAGCCTCTCACGAATTGGTCTTCCGCGTGGCGCTCGGAGGCAAGGGCGCGGAGCTTGAGGAAAAATTTCGCGTCAAGATGGGCGAAGGCATAGCGGGTTCGGTGGCAGCCTCCGGAAAACCCGAGATCGTGAACGATCCCCAGAATGACCCGCGCTTTGCCAAGCGTTTTGATAAATCCACGGGTTTTGTGACGCGGGCGATCCTCTGCGTTCCCATGAAGGCCCGAGGACAAGTGATCGGCGTCCTTCAAGCCATCAATCCCCTGAAGCGCAAGGGATTCGACGCGGGAGATCTGGAACTTTTCGAGACCTTTGCCGACCAGGCCGCCATCGCCATCGAGCACGCGAGGCTTCACGGCGAGATCGTCAAACAGGAAAAAGCCAAACAGGCCCTGAAGATCGCTCACGAGATCCAGCAGAATTTCCTTCCGGACCTCACGAACCGCCAGTACGGGATCGACCTTTGTGCCCTTTCGCTTCCGGCCTTCGACGTGGGGGGCGATCTTTACGATGTGATCGCGCTTGACCGGGACCGGGTGGGAGTGGTTCTGGGGGACGTGTCAGGGAAAGGCGTCCCGGCCGCGCTTTATATGGTACGCGCCATGTCGGAATACCGTTTTCTCGCGCCGCAGGCCAAGGACCCGGCGGAACTTCTGACAGCGCTCAACAAGCGTCTCGCCGAGAACAGTCCCTTCGGGATGTTCCTCACCATGATCTGCCTCCTGATCGACCGCCACACGAACACCGTTCAGTACTCTTCGGCCGGCCATCTTCCGGTCCTCTTGAGAAAAGCCGCAGATGGCAAAACGGAGATCCTCAAAGGCGCCCAAAGCCCGCCGCTCGGGCTCATGGCGGAGACGGCTTTTTTCCTCAACACCGCCCATTTGGAACCGGGAGACGCGCTTTTCCTTTATACCGACGGCGTTATCGAGGCGCGTGACAAATACGGCAAGGAATACGCGATCGATCGCCTTGAGAAATGCGTCGGGGAAGAGGCTGGCTCGGCCGCGGCTTATTCGGAGAGGATCTTTGAGGAGGTCCGGAAATTCACCACCGGCGCCGAACAACACGATGATATTACGGCACTGACCGTCGTCCTCTAACAACGAAAATTCCAAAAACCAAGAAACAAGATCCAAACAAGTTCCAATCACCAAAAAACAATAACCAAACAAAACCCGTTTAATGCTTGAAATTTGGTCATTGGAATTTACTTGGTTTTTGTGTCTTGGTTCTTGGGATTTCCCGGAGTTTTTTATTTCGGAAAACTACGGGGCAGGGTAAGAATGAATTTCGTGCCAGCTCCGGGTCGGCTTTCGACGCGCACCTCCCCATGATGCATCTTGACCGTGCGGGCCACCACCATAAGACCCAGTCCGGTACCGCGTTTCCCCTTTGTCGAAAAGAACGCTTCAAAGAGCTTCGCCTTCACCGCGTCACTCATCCCTGAGGCGTTGTCCTCGACGGTCAGTTCATAATGACCTGCATCCTTGATCCGGGCCCGTATCGTCACGCAAGCCCCGGCTTTATCTTGAAAAGCCTCAAAGGCATTTTTCACAAGATTAAGAAGCGCCCGGTAAAGAGAGCGCCCGTCCCCCTCAACTGTTGGAAACCCGGGATCCGTCTTGAAATCCAGACGGACATGATACCCCTCGGCGCGATCCGCGAGATCGCTTTGTAATTCCGCGAGAATGGCCGGAAGGTCCACCTTCTCGGGCTCCAGCTGATAATCCTTCGTCAGGCTCAGCATCTCCAGGGCCAGTCCGTCCATCTCCTTGAGCGTCTTGGCCATTTTGGACAACCCTGTGGAGAGGAATTTCTCGTTCTTTTCCGCGATCCCCATGCGGGTCATCTCATCGGAAAAACGCGCGAGCTGCATGATGTTCTTGATCTCATGGATCACCATCCCCATGGCCTGCCCCACCGCGGCCAGACGCTCCATCTTGAGATTCTCTTCGAAAAGCAGGATATTCTTAAGCGCTCCGGAACATTCGGCCGCGAGATCAAAACCGATCTCGAGATCCTGAGCCGTGAAGGCCGGTTCTCCCTCCGCCCTTGCGAGGACAACGACTCCCATGGCGCTGTTGCGGGCGATCAGGGGCAGGAACATCCGCGCCCCGTCCACGCGGGGTTTTCCTTCTTCAAAGATCTTTTCCGTGGCGGGCGCAAGATCTCCGGGAATCGCTTCTCCCGGCGGCATGACGGCTTCGGGCAATAAAGTCTTATTCTGGGTGGCGAGGAAAAGAAAACTCCGGCGCGCGGGAATAAACTTAAGAAGCGTGGTCAGAAAAAAATCCGCGAGGACCTTGCGGTCGGTGATGGCGTCATAGATCTTGCCGACTTCGTGGGCCGCTTGGTAGGGCTGTCCGGAGGAGCTCATGGCGAGATAATAATCGCGCAAAGCGCAAAGTACAAGACGCAAAGAAAAGAAAGCCTTGAGCCTTGCGCTTTAAGCTCGGCTAAAACTATTTGTCCACAGCACCCATTCTCCCTATAATTGCGCCATGCGAAAAGCCCTCTCCTATATTATCCCGGCGCTGATCCTCTTCGGCGTCCTCGCGCTCCAGTACTGTTTTCCTTCCCGGATCGAATCGGTACGCGCCAAGGTCTTTGACGTTTTCCAGATGATCCGGCCGCGTGTCTATCAGGACACCCCGGTGCGCATCATCAATATCGATGATGAAAGTCTCGAAAAACTCGGACAGTGGCCGTGGCCCCGTACGATCCTGGCGAAACTCGTCGCGCGCCTTACCGCCGGCGGCGCCACCGTGATCGCCTTTGACGGGGTCTTCCCTGAATCCGACCGCACTTCGCCGAAGAACATGCTCCCGCTCTGGGCCGAAGGGACCTCGAACGAACTCCTCCGCGCCCAGTTAGAGATGATCCCGGATCACGACCAGCTTTTCGCGAGAGCCATCGCCAAAGCTCCCGTGGTCCTCTCCTTCGGACTGACGAATGAACCTCATGACAAGATCCCGGCGCTCAAGACCGGATTTCTGGAGCATGGCGCGCGCAAGGACCGGGCCCTTGATTATGTTTCCCCCGTCTTTAAAGGCGCTGTCGTGAATCTCCCGATCCTCGAAAAAGCGGCGCATGGGAACGGCTGCTTCAACATGGGTGTGGAATGGGACCAGATCGTCCGCCGAGTGCCGGCCCTTTTCCGTATGAATGAAGCGCTTTATCCCGCTCTGGTCCTGGAAACGATGCGCGTTTTCCAGGGCGCGTCGACCTACAAGATCACACTCGCGGGAGCGACGGGAGAGACCTCCTTCGGAGAAAAAACGGGGATCGTCAATATCAAGGCGGGACTCCTGGAGATTCCCACGGACGCTTCCGGCCGGATCTGGCTTTATGACACCGGATACAAGCCCGAACGGTTCATCCCCGCGTGGAAGATCCTCTCGGATGACAAGCTTCTGGACACTCTGAATGAAAAAGTCCTGCTGATCGGCACGACCGCCATGGCGATGAAAGACCTCCGCGCCACACCGCTTAACCCGAGAGCTTCGGGAGTCGAGGTGCACGCCCAGATCGCGGAGCAGATGTTCCTCGGCGATTTCCTTGAGCGTCCGGACTGGGCCGCGGGCCTCGAGTTCACCTTCCTGACGCTTCTCTGCATTCTCCTGATCCTCATCCTGCCACGGGCCGGTGCGGTGTGGTGCGCCGTGATCGCCCTCACGTCCATCGCTTCCGCCTTCGGCGTCTGCTGGTACGCGTTCGTGCGATGGCACTTCCTGATCGACCCGGTATTCCCGTCTTTCGCCGTTTTCGGCATCTACCTGGCGTCCTCGTTCCTGAACTTCCTAGGCACGGAGCGGGAACGCGGTCACATCCGTGGCGCCTTCGGCCGTTATCTCTCTCCCGCGTTGGTGGAGCGGCTCGCCAAGAACCCGAAACAGCTCAAACTCGGCGGCGAGATGCGTCCGATGACCTTCCTCTTCATGGATATACGCAACTTCACCGGCATCGCCGAAAAATTCACGCCGGAGGAGCTGACGCAGTTCATGAACAGCTTCCTCACGCCGATGACCGATATCATTCTCCGGCACGGCGGCACGATCGATAAATACATGGGCGACTGCATCATGGCGTTCTGGAATGCGCCCTTCGAAGACAAGGAACACGCCCCCCACGCCTGCCAGGCGGCCCTTGCGATGCAGGATTTTCTCCGGACCACGCCCGGCTTCGAGACCGTGCGTGTCGGGATCGGCATTAACACGGGAAATGCCTGCGTCGGCAACATGGGCTCCGAGCAACGTTTTGATTACACGGCACTCGGCGATGAGGTGAACCTGGCCTCCCGGATTGAAAGTCTTTCCAAGAGTTACGGTGTTACCGCCCTGGTGGGACAGAACACGGTGGCCACAGCGCAAAGCTTCGCGGCGCTTGAGCTGGATCTCATCCGCGTCAAGGGAAAGACGAAGCCCGTCAAGATCTTCGCCCTTTTGGGAGGAACCGAACTGAAAGACAGCGGCGCCTTCAAAACGCTTGGGGCATCTCACGATAAAATGCTCGCCGCTTACCGGAACCAGCGTTGGGAAGAAGCAATAAATGCTTTGGAGGAATGCCGCAAGGTCCAGGTGCCGGGGAACGATCTGGCAGCGCTTTATGAAGTGTATGCCTCCCGCATCCGGGCCTTCCAAAAAGCCTCACCCGGTTCCGCCTGGGACGGCGTCACTATCGCGGAATCAAAATGACGGCGTGACCGTCATTCAGCCCCGCCTTTTTTAAGAAATCCTCAGCCTAAAAAAATCCCGGCCAAGCCGGATCATCCAATAATTTTTTTGGGATTTAGAACCATCCAAAGAAGTATTTCTTGTGTATCTTGGGAGGAGGCATCTTTTGGGCCGCGAGAGAGCTCGGGTTCTCCGAACATTCCACGCTTTCACTCACCGCGATCCCCAGAGGCGCCACCTTTTTAAAGGTTTTCCAGCATTCACGACCCTGGGCATCAATGAAATGTGTTTGCGTGGTGGATGTCGCGCATCCCGTCAGAATTAAAAATCCGGCAATCCCTGCCGAAAGTCTTTTCACGATCCGTCTCTCTTTCAAGCAAACCGGCGCGCTCTTTTTTCCAACCCGCTGGCATTCCGGATTTCCAGCGTTCATGCCCCGTCAGCCTTCAACTTCCTTGCCACATTTCCCGTTAACGGGTCGCGTAAGGGGCGAGGATCGGTTCGCAATCCTTCTTCATGGCTTCCCCGTTGCCCAGATTTTTCTCAACACACTCCCGGTACATCCGTGTTAATTTCGCCTCGTCCCGGCTCATTTGAAGATCCACCGCTGACTGGGCGCTGCAGCAACCATTCAAAGCCAAAGCCAATACCGCCCAAAAAATCAGTCTCTTCATAAAAAATCTCCCTGTCCTTGATATAAGATGCGGAGCAACGTCACTGAGACACGCCGTCATGCCTCGCCTAATAGGTGTTATCTACTTGCCCCTGCGCGCGCGTCGTGGCGGGAGCCTCTTTTTTCAACCGGCTCGTCCACTCATCCCAGTCCGATCCGCCAGTATTCGAGGCACATCCCGAAAAGGCCATGAGGATCATCAGCAAGGATAATATTTTCAGTGTTGGCATTGGACTTGCCCTTTAATCATTCACCTGTGATCACAAAATCAAACCCTTTAAACTGTTTCGGGCATAGCAGGAATTTTATCTCCAAGCCCCTGGAACAAATTCAGTGCTGGGGAGTCGTTGCTTTGGGGAGCTCCGCCGTCACCACTTCTTTCCCGCCTTTCGCCTTACATTCGTCAGAAGTCATCGTTTTTTGCTCAAACCCTCCCAGTGTACAGGCCACGAGGTGAGACCCTGAGGGCGCGGCGGATTGTTCGGGAATCGCAGACTTTTGCGCGACGGCTGCTTGATAAGGAGAATTCCGGATCAACTGATCTGAATTCGACTGGACGGGGGCGGATACGAGCACTCCATCGGACTGCACCGAAGACATGGACGGATTCGCGGCAGGTCGATTGGACGCAGGCGGCGATGCTTTAGTCGCTTTTCCGCCCGACTGAGCCGAAAACGCCAGAGGGATGGCAGAAATCGACAGGATCGCCACAAGTGCGAATAATTTATTCATTTTCATTTCTCCTTAATTATCTCGTTATTTATATCAGAGACAGGAGCTCAGCAAGCGCCGGACTCCGTTCGGAAATCCAGCCGGATCCCCCGGAGACTGCTACTGTTCCTTTTGCGCCACCTTGCTGGATACGGCCCGTAAGATCCCTTTCATCGTGCCGCTCTTGTTCTTGGCGCTCTCGGGATCATAGACAAATTCATCGACCGTGATCCCGCTTAAAGGCCCCAGCGTAAAGACCGTCTGATCCAAAAGCAGGACCTGGACCTCGCCGTCAGCGCCTGTTTCGATCTTGTCGCCCATAAAGATCTTATCCCCGTTTTTCAGAAGATGCGCGATTTTGGAAGGAGGCGTCGTCGCCTTGACCTCGCCTTTGATGGCGGAAGCCGAACCGGCCTGTACCGTTCCAGGAATTTCAGCATGCAGGATCGCACAAGCTTCCGCTGAAACCGCGAGAAGGATAGCCGCTACGATACGGAGGATTTTTCGCATGGCCAACACTTTCCATATCCAGGCATAGGAGCTTTTCCCGATTCAAAAAAAGTCTGCTCAGATAGCCGTTTATTTCTTTTTAATGGCGTTCTTGATATCGAAAAGTCATCGCTCTATGTATATCTAAAATCTTTGGGCGGCGGCGGTGGCTCTTTCTTCTTCGCGGCTTCGGCGGCGAGGGCGTTATTCCGCGCTTCGTCTTGCGCGTTATCCTCCGAATGCTGATTCATGATATCCATGTTATTCAAGATATCGATCAACTCCTGGGTATCCACGCCGGTGTCCGGAGGAAGGTCCGTGCCCACGCCGCTTTCCACGGTGCCCGTGCTGGACTGGCCGAGCGCCGCCGTGATCTTGTCGAGATCGGCCTGAGAAACCTGGAACACGGGGATCGGACCGCTATTGGGCCCATCCACGATCGTCGCGTAACCGGCTTCATTAATATCCACCGTCATCACCTGGCCATTCACGGGGTTGGTGACATAAATACGTCCCACGCCGACCGGACCCAGCAGAACGATCATCGATTTTTTGCCGTCAATGATACCGCCCACATTCGTGCCGCGGAAACCGATGGAACCGGCCGGTAGGTCCACGGCCATATTGGCCGGGTTCTTGTGCGCGACTTTGCCTGAAACGACCCGAAAGATCCCTTTCAGCATGCTGGCCTTGACCTTCCCCTCGTCATTTGCCGGGTTATACATAAATTCATCGACCGTGATCGCGCTCAAAGGCCCCAGCGTAAAGACCGTCTGGTCGAGAAGCAGCACCTGCAGTTTCCCGTTCGGCTCCGTTTCGATGGTATCCCCCATCAGCACCGGATCCCCGCTTTTCAGGGCCCGCGCCGGAGAACCGGCGGTGGTGATCTTCACGTCTCCCTGGACCGCTGCGGCCACGCCGGCTTGCACCGGCTGCGCCCGGAGCAACCCCGCTCCGGACAAAAGGGCAAAAGATAGCAAGACTCCCGCGAGAATGAACTTTCTCATTTTTAGAACTCCCATCGTTTGCTTAAGATCAGCTGAAACTTGTTGTCGCCGTAGGTGTAGCTGGTGATATTGGAAAGCGCGTGATAATACTCATACGTACCCGTAAAAAGGATGTCCTTGAACGGCTTCGGGAGGATCCTGCCGATCAGGAGCGTCGTTAGCGGCGCACCGTAGGTGATGCGATACCGGATGCTTTTGTCATGGCGCTCCAGCGCCCCGACCGAAAATTCCGGGGACTGGTAGTCGTCAAAATAGACATTAAAGGTATTGATGAGGAACTGTTGTTTGGGCAAAAACCAGGTGTGGGTATTGTTGATCGAGAACCGGTTAAACGCGTTGTAGTCCTGCTTCGCGTATTTATCCCCGTAGCCGAGACTGCTCATCCATTTCATCGTGGGAAGAAGCCAGTAGCTCGCGCCCCATGCGTAATCGAACTCGGGGCCCTTGCGGCCGGTCGCCGTGTTATTCTCCGAAATGTTCATGTAATCCTGACGCTCGGCGCGGAGGTTGAAGAACCCATTGAGTTTTTTCGTAAAATCATGGTCAAAAAAGAAATTGCCTCCCTGGGTCCGGAGAAAACTCTGGGAGGAAAGGAAGGTATTGCTCGCGACAAAAGAAGGCGTGAAATTCACGTACCGGTTCTTGTAGGTACCGCCGACCTCATACTGGAAGGAACCAAGATCCAGGGAATTCACGTTCGTCTGTTCCTGAAGGTAATAGGTGAACGAGGCGAAAACCGAATGGCCTTCTTTGAAGCCCAGGTCGTGCGTAACATTCACGTCGGTCACATTGAGAAAATTCGTGTCGGCCCGCCGGGCATCGGACGCCGGGTTGGCGATCATCGTGTCGCCGATAAGCTGCGATTTGGAATGGGGGGCCGCATTACGGTTCGTGTCATAACCCCAGCCAACGCTTTCCCGGATATCAAAATGCGTCCTCTTTTTTTTGAGCTTGATGTTCCTTTCGTAATAATCGGCCTCGGCCTTGATCTTGGCGGTCAGCGCCATGCCTCTCAGGATACCGATCTCCTTCATGGCACCGTCCCATTCGGAGGACCGGTACAGCACCGCCACGTAGAGGACACGGACATCCGCGAGATTCGGGTGGACGAGCAGGATACGTTCGAGGGTGGAAGCAGCGTCCTGATATTCGCCGCGGGCGATCTGCTCCTTCGCGTACCGGATATTGAGCTCCAGGTTATCCGGGTCCCGGAGGATGTCCTGATAAGTCACGCCGGTCTTGTTCTGTTCCCGGAACGCCACGGCCTTGGCGTTTTCAACCGTCTTTGAAGTTTGTTTTTCGGCCCGTGTTTCGCGGCGGACACGCTGAACCTCGTTCTCGAGATCCTCTGCGAAAACAAAAGAAGAGGAAGACAAAAGAAAAGCCGCGAGCGTAAGGAAGGCAAGGATCTTGGATCTCATGGAGGACGGAATTCCCCTTTCTGGGTCTGAAACGAGCCATTGAAGATCACCGTCGGCGTGAAACGCCGAAATCTGCGGTAGTCTACGCCGGCCCCTCTAGAAAAGCAATTTGAATCCCCCAAGTAGACCTCGTAGGTAGACTTACGAGGTCTACTTGGGTTCGCGGCCGTTTCCCGTTCGACGTTCCTCTGTTTTTTTATGTTATACTTGCCCCATGGCATTCCAACTAGACCCTTTCCAGGTGCAGGCGATCGAGTGGATCGAAAAAGAGCATTCTTTGCTCGTCTCCGCGCCCACAGGCTCGGGCAAGACGCTCATCGCCGAAAAAGCCGTTGAAAAAGCCCTTTCGCGCGGAGAACAGGTCATTTACACCGCCCCGATCAAGGCCCTGAGCAATCAGAAGTTCCGCGATTTCCAGGAGCGCTTCGGGAAAGACACCGTCGGCATCCTGACCGGGGACGTCTCGATCAATTCCGAAGCCCCCGTGATCATCATGACCACCGAGATCTACCGGAACTCGCTTTTTGAGAATTCCTCGCGCATCCAGAAGATCGGGTGGGTCATTTTTGACGAAGTTCATTATCTCGACGACGTGCAGCGCGGCACGGTCTGGGAAGAGGCGCTCCTTTTCACGCCGCCCGAGATCCGCATTCTGGCCCTGAGCGCGACGATCCCGAATGTTCAAGAACTCGCGGACTGGATCCGGCAGATCCATCAGCGCCCCATCGCGGTGATCGAGGAATCCCACCGGCCCGTCCCGCTTCATTTTCTTTTTCAGTGCCAGGGAAAGATCCTCACGAACACGAAGTCTCTGCGCAAAGAAGGCTACCTCCAGCGCGACAATTGGCAGCTTTCCA
>Ga0118677_10010018_pt1 | contig 14632 bp, 11 predicted proteins | sample AliMusrvi5mmetaG_FD_86154 | JGI IMG/M metagenome (GOLD analysis project Ga0118677, IMG submission 86154) | reverse complement strand
GGGTTAGTTTTCAGAAATCTATAAAACCATTAAGTCATATAGTGCCTAATCTGAATATTTTACGGTCTTAATCGCATTTGAAATCTCAAGAACATTATTTTCCCAGGTATGTTGTTTGGCAAATTCTTCTCTTTTCAGCCGAATCTCCTCATTATCTTCTGAAAGGGCTTTTTCTATACACGTAATGTAATCCTCCTTTTTTTCAGCCAGATAAGTATAATCAGCAAAGACACTCATTGCTTCTGTTTTGGTGGCGACTGTTGGTTTTCCCATTGCAAGATATTCATCGATCTTCCGTGGATAATTACCAATTGTAACAGGGCTAAGAACCTGGGGATTAATTGTAACATCAAAATGCTTAAGATAGGAGGGGAGTTCACTTCCTTGTTTGTTTCCAAGGAAATACACATTTTTGAATTGATGAAGCATGCTGTTTTTGAAAGCTTCATCCTCAGGTCCAACAAGCACCAGACTCCATTCTGGCCGACTTACAGCAATATATTCCAAAACATTGATATCGAGCCGCAAGGATAGTAATGCTCCGATATATCCAATTATGGGCTTGGGAATATTTCTTAGATCGTCAGGAAATACTGAAATCAGCCGACTGTCAAACAAACTAATATCACATCCCTGGCCCACATAAAATGAATTGGGATTAAATTTCCGCGCAAGTGCAGCCAGGTAGGTCGAATTCGCAACAACCAAATCGGCCTTTTTCATATGAAGGGCTTCGATCCTGATTCCATGTTTTTTCCAATAATCCATAGCTATCAGATTGTCACGCGTATAATAAATATAGATTTCAGGCTTAAGATACTCCTTAAGATAATAACTTCTAAACATATCGCTATCATTGAAAAGGATAAAGTCCTTAAACCCGAGTCGATCAATAGCTACTTTTATCTGCGTGGCAAATCGTTTGTTATTAATCTTATTCAACCAATCAAATAAACGGTTTGATCCGATCCGATTAATTGATTCATTTATTGTTGCCGGAAACAAATTCCAGAGATTTGGAGAAATTTCAACCAACTCAGGTTTACCACTATTTACAATCCTGATCCTTTTTTTAATCTTCTCCGATTTACCCTGACGGAGTTTTGTAATCCGGTCAAGAGGCGAATTGACATAAAGAACCCGGTTGTTCTTAGCAAATTCTGCAGCAATATTTTTACAATTGCTTCCGATTTCGATATCCCAGGGCTGAATACCAACAACAATTATGTCGCGATTTTGTAACATGGTGAAAAATTATTAGAAAAATATTCTGTGCATGGCATAGGTTTCAAACCTTCTCCGTACAAATCATTTTATTTTCATTTCCTGATAAATCTCAAGCACATTTTCGGCCATTGCCTTCCAGGAAAATTTTGCAGCCTGTTTTAACCCTTTCTTGATCAAATCGGTTCTTAAATCTTTGTTTGATTCTATGGTGATCATAGCATGAGTAATTTCATTGGGATTAAAGGGGTCAATGATAAGGGCTCCATCTCCGGCTACCTCAGGCATTGATGAAGTGTTTGAAGTAATTACCGGAACACCACAACCCATTGCCTCAAGCATTGGTATACCAAAACTTTCACGCAGAGAGGGATAAAGAAAAAGTTCACATTGACAATATATAGCCGGAAGATCCGTATTTACGACATATCCTGTAAGGGCAATTTGGTTAATTAATTCTTTATCGTCGATTTCATCGAGCAGTTTCTCCAATTCTGACCGGTCATAATCGAGCATCACTAATTTTATATCTAAACCTGTCTGCTTCAGAAAATCAGAATAGGCCTTGAGTACTCCTGATGTGTTTTTCTTGGGATCAGTATTTCCCAGGAAGAAAAAATAGCGGTCGGGCAGCCGGTATTTCTCCCTGACTCTTTTTAATTCTGACTGATCAGTAACCATTTTGAAATGTTCGCTTACTCCATTGTAAACTGCAACCAGGCGGTCACTTTCACCGATACCAAAATAATGACCGATTCTGTTTTTTTCAAAATGTGAGACTGTAATTATTTTTTGGCTCTTGCGCACAATCCTCGGAACGAAAATCTTACGGTAAGCGTTTCCAAATTTCTGATAAAGGGTCCCAGTTCCTCTAAGAATCTTTAAATAGCCGCTCTCCATATAGATTATATCATGAAGGGTAACTATTAAAGGAATTGATGTGAATATGGGTGCCGTATTGCTTGTACAATGCAAAATCTGACAGCCCAATTTTTTTGCAGCTCGTGGCAAGACAATTTGTTCCCACAGTGGGTAGAAGCCACCTTTGAGTTTAACAATTCTAAAATTGGCCGACTCCTGGATTACCGAATCATCGACGTCAGGTTTTACAAAGATGAGGTATTCATTTTCATTATCAATGGTTTGAAGATTGCGGATCAACTCCAATGCAACCATGTCCATACCATGTTTCTTCTTTCGAAAAATACGTTGCGCCTCAATACCTATTTTCATAATATCTTTTGTCTTTTAAAAATGCAAACTTAAATCCTAACCAATCAATCGTTTTTTAATCCTGTTATAGACTACAACCTCCAAAAACCACGAAAAAACGATCATAAACACAATATAAAGGGCATATTCGATAAAACTGTTGTTAATAAACCTAAGATAGGTTGCATTTATCACCAGGTAGTCATGCGAAATATAGATTACATAAGAGCAGGGAGCTAGATACTTGAAAATTCCAAACATAAAATTGTACCCAAACCATCTCAGATTTTGCCATATTACTGCCCCAAACATTACCATTGTGGCAAAGACAAAATGTCTTAATTCAATAAATGGATAGGCAACAAGTGGGTAACTGTACTCCTTTATAGCTGAAAAATGGATATAAAGGTTTAGTGACAGGATTCCAATTATTGTAAAGAGTAGCCAGGCATGTGGCATGATTCTTTTGAATGTTATTTTTATACCGTTCAGATAATCGGTGGCAAAACGGACACCAATCCACCAAATCGCAAAATACATAAGTAAGCGATTGACAATAAATGGGTAAAAGATATACGAAATGGCTGCAACAAGCGTTAACCATGTAACCCATTTATTGAGCCGCTCATCATTGTTTTTTAATCGGGTGGCAAGCAGGAAAAAAAGCATGTAAAACCACCATTCGTAGGATAAGGACCAAAGTACTCCATTGCCCATGTAAGTACCTGATAGAACATGAGGTTTCTGCGTAATTACATCCTGAAGCATGAATAAATTACCCAACAACGTCCCCAACTGAGGCGATACCATACTCCCTTCACTGTAACATTTGATAAGGTATCCCATCAAAAAGATAAACATCAATGGGACATATAACCGGATAAACCGGCGTGTAAAATAGAACTTAAAACTCTTATCCCTTGATTTCTCGTACGTATATTTAATTACAAATCCCGACAAAACAAAAAAAACAATAACCGATTCGGGTCCAAAACGGAAAAGTGCTCCGACATTTAATCCGAACAGATAGATTTTTTGAGGAAAGGCATGAAAAAGAACTACATACAAGGCAGCAAATCCTCGTAAGGCCTCTAATCTTTCTAATCTGGGTTTGGGTTTTTCCATTAGTTTTAAAGTTAATTGGAAGTGTGTTTGGTATGTATAAATTGTTTATTTGCCCCTTTAATTTTTAGAAATGATCCAAGCATAAGAAACATCCCTTTAGGTAAACTTAATATTGCGCGTGCCGTTTTAATGTTGTAAAAGGAATTGGGTATAGCAAACACAAAAGCCAATCCGCATGCAATAAGGATCGCAAACCATAATTCAAAAAATACTAGGCTGCTGTTAAGAAAAATATTGGCTAAAGAAAACAAAACTCCGAAAACAATTATAGCTCCAAGAAGTAATATTCGTGGAGGTTGTATGAACTGGACCGCTTTATCAAAATAGTCGACATTCCCTTTTAAAAGCAAATCTTTCAGAGAGCTCAGGAAATCAGTTCTGAAATAATGAAGCTGGGCTGATAACCACCTACGTCTTTGATTACTGAATACCTCTGCTTTTTGAACTTTCTCATCATACACAAAGGCGTCATCCAGATAGGCAATGCGATAACCAGCCTTGAGCATCTTTAATTCGATCTCTTTATCAAAACCTCCCACAGCCTTCACTGTAGACATCAGTAGTTTGAAAAAATCGTAATTAAACGCCATGCCTGAACCAATAATGGCAGAGGAGAGGCCCAGAACACGGTGACCTTTTCTAAAGATATGGTTGTTAATCTCCTCGCTGATCGCGTCGAGTACGGCCAATGAGGTATTCATATTTTTTGCGGCACGATGACCCTGCACAGCCATACAATTTAACTCAAAGGTGGAATTGATCTTTGTCAGAAAGTTATTCGCCATTATGTTATCTGCATCTAAAATAACAGCTATATCATAATGATCTTTAAGTTGTTCCATTGCTGCGTTAAGCGCCTTTGATTTGGTGCTTTTTTCGAATTGCACCGCTATGACTTTTATGGGTAAGTCCTTTAGTTTCAAAATTGTTTCAGGAAGGAATGAGTCAGCTATGATGATCACATCATATGATTCTGCCCGATAGTTCTGTAATAAAGCAGCTTTGGCAACCTGAATAATTACTTCATCCTCTTTGTATCCTGGAATAAATACAGCTATTTTTCTATCTTTTGTACTTTTGGGGTAGGATGGCTGTCTATAGAACAGACCCGCCAAAGAAAAAATGAAAATATATAATGTTGACAATCCAAGAATTATCAATAGTATGATTTGTAGTGTATTAAATATGAGAAAAGTATAATTATCCATAAAATTTATTGGTTTGAGGTTTTAATATCGGATTTAATAAATTGATACAATTCGCATTTGTGATTCTCCGGAGAGCACTTGTTATAAGCTGGGATTTAAGTGTATTTCCTTGGAAAACAGGTTTTTTAGATGCCAAATAAGCATTCTTGAGTATGCTTTAAAATGGCCTTTATCTCTTTTCAGAAGAAAATAGGCAAGATTTTTAGGAATTGCTACAAAAATTTGGTAACACACAGCAATTAGGAATGTTATTCCCCTTACATTTCGGCGCAAATAAAGGAGCCTCGATCGATTCATATAATATGTTTTGAACGGACTTAATTTGCCAGTTGAAATTGACTCCTTATGCAGTATTTCAGAATTATGTACATACCACAATTGATAACCAGCCCTCTTAATGCTACTACACCAGTCAAGTTCTTCATAATAAAGAAAATAACATTCAGGCATCAGTCCAATTTTTTCAATCACAGATCTGGGAACCATCATGGCGGCTCCATGTACAAAATGGGTCTGGGAATCGATTTGAAATTGCCCTCTGTCTGTAACTCCATGTCCGATGCCATAACTGCGCATGGTATAATGGTTCATAGGTGCCTGTCCGCAATATTGGATAGTATCCGGTTGAGAATAAAATTTAATTTTTGGACTAACAGCTCCAATCTTCGGGTCAGATTCGCATTTTGATACCAGGGGTTCAAGAAAATCGGGGTTAACTTCAGTATCATTATTAATAAAAAATAGATATTTCCCCCTCGATCTTCTGATTCCAAGATTGTTTCCTCCGGCAAATCCAAGATTAACAGAGCTTTGAATAAATATTATTTCGGGATATTTACTTTTTAAAATGGATGGGTCATCATTTGGAGAGGCATTGTCAACGACAATAATTTCGATATTTGGGTAGGTAATCTGTCGAAGTGTTGCAAGTAAATCGAGGGTTACCTCCGGATGATCATAATTCACTGTAATAAACGAAACTAAAGGATATTCCATTGTGTAAGATTTCCATTAAGGTCTTAATTACCCGATTCTAGTAATAAAACAAAAGTTGTATGATGGGTTATTGGGGCAAACCCAGAGGCTTCAGATCATTGATTTGATGTGAAGCCAGTCCTGGCAACGGAGTATCGAAAATATCCGTATTTAACATCAAAGCCATTGAAATATATATAGTTACAGCTGTTGGTAATGTCCCGAGAACGGCATTTCCGTAGGACGCGACCATAACACCAACCATTCCTCCAAGAAGAGCTGCCATTTTTATTTTTAATATCGGATCCCGGATTTTGTTCATAATATTATTACCCGATTTTATGACAACGTAAAACAGAACAAACAAATGGAGCAAAAGTCCGACGATACCTTGTTCGGCCCAGATCATCACATACCAGCTATCGGTGGCTATCTGGGACAAATATCCATTAGGAATGAATTTTTTAGCTTTTACTCCGGCATGGCCAATGCCTCCGCCAAAAGGTCTTGATGCAAGATATGAACTCAGAATCCGCTGGTTCTCAAGTCTGACCTGAAAGGATGCATCATTAGGATCAAAAGCAGTCCTCATCCTACGAATTTGCTCGTTTCCTTGTGCAATTGTTGTGTACTTGAAGAATACGAAAACCACAACCAATGCAACAAAGCCGGCAAACATCACCGTTTTATTTTTGTTTATTACAAAAAAAGTACCCAACCCTGCAAGTGGAATAGAAATAGCTCCTCGGGTACCCGATAACAACATTCCATAGATTCCCAAAACCGCAACGACGATATAAAACAGCTTTTTACGAAAATCTTTTTCTACCAATGCGACAATCCCTGCAACAACAGCAGAATAGGCTTGACTTGCTCCAAATTGTCCTGCATCACTAAGGAAAGAGAAAATACGTAGTTTGCCAAATAAAATATGGGTTGTTGCATTCCCCTCGTCTAACCAGGCTTGCTCAAAACTATCTACACCCCAAATCTTTTGTGTAATTCCTTTCAAGGAGGCTAATATCGATAAGATTCCCCAGAGCAAGAAGAAATATTCAAGTTTTCGCTTGGTGTCAATTAAAATTAATGTCAATACAACCAATAATAACATATACATGGATATTCCGCGTACGCCATTCAGCCATGCAGGAACACTTCTTAGTTCAGGGTTAAATAATTCCAATAGTGAATATCCAAACCAGATGAGAGCTAATAAGGTGATGTCTTTATTGGCAAGTTGCCAATTAACTTTATCATAGATTTTATTAATGATAAGTGCAATAAAAGTACCGAAAAATATTCCATCCATTAATAATCCAACCTGAAAATCAATATAGCGGGCTAACCCAAGAATTGTAAAACCCAAAAATAATGAGGTATATAATCCGGTTATCGGATATTTGAATAACAGGTACAAGAAGGTAAAGGCAAATGGCAGTATGATCAATCCTATTCCTGGAATCAGTCCAATTTTGCCGAAAATCAGCGCAGCTAACATCAGTACTGCAAGTAGCAAAATTAAGTATAGCGGAGATCTTAACCTGTCTGAACCAGTTAATCGGTCAAATGGATTTTGCATTTTCGAGATCAGAAAATTTTGGTCAAAAATAAATATTGATGATTCTTATCGGACAAGGTTCTTTTTTAGTTTGCTAAAAATCGTTTTGTAAAAATCAATTCCATAGGAAAAAATAAGTCTGTATTGCAGGGATAGTTCTTTGTTCATATAATAAAATCCAACCCAAATTCCGATAATTGTAAAAAATATGGAGGCGACGGCTACCATAGATAATGACTTAAAGATAAAGATTGCAATTATATCCCCTATTACATTAGCAATCACCATGTATAAAACTTTAAGAAAATTGATGTTTGGCTTATTGATGCTGTCAAGACCGATACCTGTCATCCGGTCTATTGGAAGCAGGAGCCCGTAAATTGAGAATATTCTCATTATCGTTGCTGCATTAAAACCTGTAACCGGATCTGTTCCCAGATATTGATTACCACCTAATACAAGAATAAAAAGATCTGCAAAAACAAAGGTGACAAGGCTAATTCCGATAAAAAGGTATGTCATGGCCCCTGAATAGGTATAAAAAATTTCTTTTACCTCTTTAATATTCTTTTGCATGCTTGCCCTTGATAATTTAGGGAATGCGGTAGCAGCAAAACTTCGAAGCGGTATTTGTTGAAGCTCAGTCAGTTTCATTGGAATGGCGTAAAGGGCCACTGCAGCCGTACCCAGCGGGCTAAAACTGATTATAAATGTATCGGCGCTTCGAAGTAAGTTGGTACCTATAAGTGTAAAAGTTGTGTACTTGCCAAAGTTGAGTAAAATATTGGTCGTGTGTCTGGATGCTTTAGGAATATATTTCAAACCATCCCATCCCATGACAAGGCAAACACCCGAGGCAACCGCATCAATGATTAAAAAGGAGATGACCAGTTGCATTAATGACATGTGTAGAAAAAAATAGTTTACTGCAACGACAATAAAGAAACCAACGCTTTCAATAGATCTGATTAGTAGTATTTTACCAAATCTTAGTTCGGCTTGCATGATCACAAGAGCTGTATTCATTGGTAAATTAATCAATGCCAGCAATGGATACCATTTAAAAAACAATTCGTATCCACTGTTATGAATAGAGCTGTAAAACACGTAAAGGCAAATATAGAGTAAGATGCAAATGATAAATGTTGCGATTACGCCAATTAAACCATTTGATCCAATAAACTTTATTCGTTCATCCTCTTCTGCTCCGGATAAATAGCGAACGATCGCTGTATTTATTATACCATAACGAAACATCTCAACAAACGCTGCAGCTGAAATAAATATTACCCATTCACCAAAGATCTCCATTGGGAAGGTTCGTGCAAGCAGCGCAAAACCTGCAATCCCGAAAAAAGAGATGGTGAGGTTGCCTACTAATGACAGAAAGTTATCTTCACGAACTATTTTTTTTAGTGTATTTTTCAAGCAGTGAGAATTTATACTGGTTTTGCAAACATTATTTTATTGAAAATTATTTCTTGCCTTTGTTTAGCACTGGCGCCCATTTCTCAATTCCAATTCTAATCTGGTCAACAGTTAGTGGTTTACTAATATAATCATCCATACCTGCTGCCCTGTAGGTTTCTTTATCACTTTGGAGTGCATTGGCGGTCATTGCAATTATCATTGGTCTTTGATCCCCCCACTGGGCAATAATTTTGCTGGTAGCTTCTATTCCATCCATTTCCGGCATTTGAATGTCCATGAAAATTATGTCAATTTTCATTTGGTCAAGGATTTCGATAACTTTATATCCGTTGGATGCAATCTGAATCGTATAACCAAGCATTTGAAAAATCCTCATGATTAGTTTTTGATTAATTGCATTGTCTTCAGCAACTAGAATATTTAGCGGGTATTCTTCAATAATTTTCATTTGTGGTATAGATTAATTTCCATTTTGGGTTGCTTATTCCATGGATATCAACTGGCGAATTGCTTTTCACCCCAGAATTTGATTATCCTCACCAGGTCATTAACTCTCATTGGTTTAGTAATGTAATCATTCATGCCTGCCTCCAGGCATTTTTCCCTGTCGCCCTGCATGGCATTGGCAGTCATGGCAATAATTATTGGCCGTTCTTCTTTTCTTCGTGCTACAATAATCTCTGTAGCTTCATATCCATTCATTTCAGGCATTTGAATATCCATGAAGATAAGGGTATAGTTTTTACGTTTCAGGGCTTCCAACGCTTCAAGTCCATTTGACGCGATATCGGTTTTAAAACCTAATAATTCAAATATATTTCGAATCAGTTTTTGATTAATCAGGTTATCTTCAGCAACTAAAATACTGAAAGGGAATTTTTTCGCGATTTCAGTCAACTCCTCCCGTCCGGGAGTAAAGGAGGTCGTGACAGCTTTTGTAGGTTGAATCACTTTTAGCAGGATTTCAGCCAGTTGAGAATGCTTGATTGGTTTATTTACATAAAATGAGAACAATTTTCTCAATTCATCAGCTTCAGTGTTGAACCCAACAGAGGTGAGCATAATAAGGGGCAATTGTTCATTGGTTAGCTTTTTCCGGATTTCTCTGGCCAACATGATTCCATCCATTCCTGGCATTTGCATGTCGATGATTCCTACGTCGTATTTGTTATTTTCGAGCTTTACTAACGCCTCTTCACCGGATTCGCAAATGGTCGCCAAAATGCCCCAATATTCGCACTGTAATGAGAGAATTCTTCGATTTGTTCCATTATCATCGACGATTAGAACCGATTTTCCAGGAAGATTTTGCAATGACTTATACACCTGGTCAATCTCTTCAATGCGGGAGGAATTACGGGATTGGAGTGTAAATCTAAAATCTGACCCTTCTCCTTCCTGGCTTGTTACCCAGATTTTTCCATTCATCAGTTTTACCAGACTACATGTAATAGCCAATCCCAGTCCGGTTCCTCCGTATTTTCGGGTTGTTGAAGCATCAACCTGTGTAAAGGGAGAGAAAAGTGAATCAATTTTATTTGAAGGAATTCCAATTCCGGTATCTTTCACCGAAAATTCAAGGACAATATTCCCATCCTTTTCTGAGATCTGAGATATATAAATCAGAATATCACCTTTGTCAGTAAACTTTATCGCATTACTGACAAGATTGACAATAATTTGCCGAAGCCTGAAACCATCTCCGAATATATATTGGTGAACCATAGGATCAATAAAATATATTATATCGATGTGCTTTTCCAGCGCTTTGGGTGCCATAAGGTCAAGTACATCTTCAATACAAAGTCTCAAATCGAAAGAAGTCTCTTCCAGCTCCATACGACCTGATTCAATCTTTGAGAAATCGAGAATTTCATTGATAATATTCATCAGACTCTCACCCGAATTCTCAATGATATTGACATATTCTCGTTGTGATGGGCTAAGGTCAGAGAGGAGCAAAAGACTTGTCATTCCAATCACCCCATTCATTGGAGTTCTGATCTCATGCGACATCGAGGCGAGAAATTCCGATTTGGCACGATCGGCAGTTTTAGCCATTTCCATGGTTTCAATTAACTTTTCCTGCGACATTTGACGTTTTATTGCTCCCCCGATGTTGTCAGCCAGCATTTTTAATATGGTCTCTTCTGCTGTTGACCAAACATGATCGCGGGTACAATCGGCAAAACCGACTATGCCCCAAAAATGTTGGTTTTTCTGATCAATCACAGGTACAATCATCATTGAATGAATGAATTGTTTTTTAAATATTTGCCCAATATCTTCCCTGAAATCACTTATAAGTCCCTTGATCGTTTTTCCCTGAAATAAGAGCGAGTACCATCCGTCATTGTGATTAGAATAATAAATTTCCTTCAGTTCATCCGATCCAATATTCCCCTTTATTTCGGGTGCAATGTATTCATGTACGCGGATTGCTTTTATCTCCAGGGTAGCTGGTTCTGTAGTATTTTTGTAGATAAAAATACGGTCAATATCTGCTTTGCTACTTATCGCTTCCAAAGCATCCTGGATTGCTGTGTCAAAATCTTCATTTGTCAGAAGATGGTTTGAGGCTAATGCCATCCCCTGTAAAACGCTTTTTTGTTGAATTAATTGGAGTTGAATCTTATTAATTTCAATGTTTTCGTTTTCGAGTTCCTCTTTCTGACGATGGAAAATAGTAATTAACCTGGCAATCTGGCTAAATTCATTTTTAGATTTTTCGAGAATCTTAAGGTTTGTGGTGTTATTGGAGGCAAGGCTATCTGAAATTATTTTAAGGGGACGGCGAATCCAAAGATAAAGGATAATGAAAAATGTGAATAGTAATAACAGTAGTAGTACTCCAAGTGTGTTAAATGCTAAATTGTTAATATGTTGAAAGTTGCTAAGTACAGAATAGGGTCTTTTAATAACTAAATACCCGATTATTTGGTTATCATAGTTTCGCAATTCTTTCGAAACGGTTAATGAATCATGTTCAAGTCCTTTATTATTGCGGCTATCACTCTTCGAAAAATATATTGTACTTGCAGTATTTTTTGAAATTTCAGCCAGGAATTTAAGGTTCCACATTCGGGAAATAAAGATTAACCCAGCAGAAGGGGTGCTGTGTAAGGTATCTGAACTTGGATGGATTGATGCGGCCGATATTTGAACCAGGCCATCAGGAATTACCTGAAAAAAATTAATATGCTCTTTATTTAATATTGTATGGATGATTGCAGGCCGGGTTAATGAGTCCTTTAATATTCCTAATGTTTGGTTTCCAAAGCTATAAACCGGATAAAAATCCTGATTAAAAACGGTTACGTTATATAGATTAAACGATTTAACAATACTGCCTAAATTATTTACTGCCCATTCCTGATTTGGCTTTTGAAGGTAAACTACCTCATCCCAATTGGCATAATCAGTCATTAGTTCGTCGAGTTGTTCAGATTGAACATTGACCATTGTATTGATCAGTACATCGAGTTGGTCTGTAGCGGATTTTGTAATTAATGTCTGCTGTTTCTCCTCTACGCCACGAAAAAACATTAAAACAATGGCTAGCATAGTTACCGACGTGAAAAATAGCAGGAGTATTTTATTTCTAATGACCATAATATTTAATCAAAATGTATTTCAGTACCTATTTATTTGAAATATATTATTATTACTATTGAGCCTTCTGGTAATTTTTTATTACAACTAAGTGTTGATTTATACATAAATGTTACAATCTGAAGAGCATTTTGCGGGATCTAATTTTTCGATACATTTCCTTATAGAAGACAATCCCGGCAGAAATTAATTTATTTGGATTTAGGTGGAGTTCCTTGTCAAGAAAATACCATCCAATCCAAACTCCCAGAATTGTAAACAATATGGATCCAACAGCTACCAATACAAGTGATTTAAAGACAAACACTGCAATGATATCACCAATGACATTAGCCACAACCATAGTACTTACCTTACCCAGATTTTTGTTAGGGCGGTTAATACTGTCAAGACAAACGCCGGTCATCCGGTCAAGAGGCAATAGTAAACCATAAATTGAGAATACTCTCATAATTGTTACAGGATCTGCTCCAATAATTGGATGTATTCCCTGAAATTTACTGCCACCCAGGAGCAGAACCAAGAAGTCGGCAAACGTAAATGTGAATATGGAAATAAAGAAAAACAGGATAGTCATGACTCCACTATAGGTGTAGAAGAGATCTTTTACCTCCTCAATTTTTCCCCTGACACTTGCTTTTGACATTTTTGGAAAAGCAGTTGCAATAAAACTTCGTAATGGAATTTGTTGTATCTCAGTAAGTTTTAATGGAATACTATATAGAGCAACTGCTGCTGTACCCAATGGGCTAAGACTTATAATCAGCGTATCGGCGCTTCTTAACAAATTTGAACCAATGAGTGTAAAAGTTGTGTATTTTCCGAAATCGAGTAATATTTTGTTGGTTCGTTTTGTTGCATTTTTAATATAAAAAATCCCATCCCAACCTTTAATCATGCAGATTAGGGATGAAAATCCATTAATAATTAATTGATAAATAACTAAATTTACAATTGCGAGATGAAGGTAATAATGATTCGCCATCACTACCAGAAAAAATATGCCACTTTCAAATGCTTTGATAAAAAACATTTTTTTAAATTTCTGATCAGCTTGCAGTATGACAAGTGCATTATTAAAAGGGAGGTTAATAAAGGCATTCAAAGGATACCAGGTGAAGAAAAGCTCGTAACCAGCGTTTTTTATTGGAATGGGAAAATAGATATGGCAGAGCCAAATTCCAAATGCTAGAATTGAGGTAGAAACTAACCCTATTAATACGTTCGAACCTATAAATTTTATTCGCTCATCGTGATCTACACCGGATAGGAATCGTACGATTGCAGTATTTGTAATACCGAACCTAAACATTTCAACAAATGCACTTGCTGAAATATATAAGACCCACTGACCCAGAATCTCCAAAGAGTAGGACCTGGCAATTAGAGCAAACCCTACAAAGCCAAAAAAAGCAATAGTAATATTTCCGGCAAGAGAAAGAAAATTAGCTTCCTTTGAAAGGGTATTCAGAGTTTTCTTCACAAGATAAAATCGATAATTTATGGTTGAGTTGTCGAGGAAAAATCAAAAAGAATGATTTTTTTTACAATTTTACGGATCCAATTTCTTTTCTTTTGTAATTCTCCAAGGATAGATTCAACAACATCTATATCCACACCATTCAAAATAAAAAACGGAGTCCGTGATAACACTTTTGAAAAGTTATCAAAGGTTCCCTGATCAGCATTAGCCCAGATTCTGTTGGCGCGACAGATCATTAAGGGTAAATCGGCTGATAAAACCAAACCTGTTGGATATGGATAGTAAAGAATGGAGGGAATTTCTATCAGTACATAGTCTGGAGAGAAGGTTAATGTATGGTTATTTCTTGCTAGTAATTCTTTATAGTCTTTCAGATGCAAAAAATGTTCATCAATAGTATACTCGAAAAATTCTTCCTTTAAAAGGGTAGATCCATTTTCACTTAAAAATGGGCTTTGATAGTTTACTCTGTCGTCAGGATACCCAAGTATCCAGTTAATCCATGAGAATCTCCTTACAGGATTTTTCTGGATTTCAGAGGTCATGGATACTCCCGCATAATAATCAAGATTTGTTCGTTGTTGTTTAATATTTTCAGAAGAATACCTTATAATTATTACTTTATTTCCTACCTTTTTAAGGAGCGAAGCTAAATTTTGAGCAATTATCGTTTTACCCTCATTATTTGAAGTGCTGAAAAGAAGAATTTGATTAAAAATAAGAGAACAAAGATAAAGTAAGTTCATACTTCATAGTTAACAAGCACAGTGACTCGTGTTTTCTTGTACCTCCAAAAAGTGGTTT
>Ga0118677_10010017_pt1 | contig 14633 bp, 15 predicted proteins | sample AliMusrvi5mmetaG_FD_86154 | JGI IMG/M metagenome (GOLD analysis project Ga0118677, IMG submission 86154) | reverse complement strand
ACAACCGTGAGGGGTCGAGATCATGAGACATCGTAGAGTCATCATCGGGGCGGCGCTCCTGCTCTTGTGCGCGATCGCCGCCGTCTTCGCTGCCGGCGCGCTCCTTCCCGGCGGCACGTCCGCTGCCAGGGCCGACGACGCGATCGTCCTCACGGTGACCGGGAACGGCCAGACCAAGACGTTCACACTGACGGAGCTCAAGGCATTGCCCGCCTACACCGGCTTCAGTGGCATGAAGAACAGCGCCGGGACCATCACGTTGCCGGCTCCGGTCAGGGGCGTCATGCTGAGTGACGTGTTCGCCCAGGTCGGCGGCCTGAAATCGACGCAGTCAGTGGACGTGACGGCCAGCGACGGCTACGGCATGACGTTCCTCTACAGCGAACTGGCGAGCGGCTCGGGCATCACGATGTACAACGCGAGCACCGGGGCGGTCGAAGCGGCCAAGGCTCCGGTCTCCCTCGTGCTCACGTACGAGTACAACGGCCTGCCGATCGCGCCGGGGCCGGACGGCGAAGGGCCGATCCGGCTCGCCGTGGCGCAGACGACGAACGAGAATCAGGTCGCCGACGGCCACCTGATGGTCAAGTGGGTGACGAACGTGACTCTCCGCGACGCAGTCGTGCCCTGGTCAGTCAAAATGTACGGTCTTCTGAAGAACGGCAAGCGCCAGACGTACACGCTTGACCGAGCGTCCTATGACTCGTGCGCGACCCCCGGCTGCCACGGCTCAAGCTGGCTGCAGCCGGTCGTCTCGAAGACATGGACCGGCGTGCCGCTCTTCCTCTGCATCGGCAAGGTCGACGGCGGTAAGGGCCACGGGGGCTACGGCGCGTACAACGAAGCCCTCGCGCGCAAGGGCTACCGCATCAAGCTCATATCGGCTTCCGGCAAGTCCGTGATCATCGCCTCGCGCACGATCATCAACGACGAGCGCATCCTGCTGGCCAACAAACTGATGGGCTCGGAGCTTACGACGGCAGACTACCCGTTGCGTCTTGTGGGCCCGAAGATCGGCACGAAGAACTTCCTCGGCCGCATCACCAAGATCGTCATGCTGCCGCTCAAATGAGGCGGCCTTCGCTGAGCTGGCTGCCGTTGAGGTCGGCCGCCCACACCCGGCTCCTGACTGCCGGCGGCGTGCTCGCCGCCGTGTGCGCCGCCGCGCTGCTCGTCGTGCTCGGCGGCGCCTGCGGGGGCTCGACCGCGTCGTCGTCGAGCCCCCTGCCCAGCCCGTCGGGCAAGGTGGTGCTCACGCTCGTCGGCGAGAAGGGCGAGAAGCGCTTCACCATGAACCAGCTGGAAGCGCTGCCCTCGTACACGGGCTACGGCGGCATCAAGAGCAGCACCGGCACCATCACGCTGCCCTCGAAGTTCACCGGCGTGAAGCTGAGCTACCTCACCGGCCTCGTGGGCGGGATCAGCAAGTCCACCGGCGTGACCATCGTCGGCAGCGACGGCTACGGCATGACCTTCGCCTACGACCAGATCATGAACCAGGGCTTCACCGCCTACGATCCCGCCACGGGGACCGAGCAGACGCCGAAGAAGGACCTCACCGTGATCATCGCCTACCGTCACGACGGCAAGCTGATGGGGGCCGACGAAGGGCCCCTGCGACTCATCGTCGCCGAGCCCACGTCCGGCGGGCAGGTCGTGGACGGCCACTGGTCGGTCAAGTGGATCGATCGCATCTCGGTGACCAAGGCCTCGGCGCTGTGGGACGTGCAGGTCCAGGGCGCCCAGTCCGCCCACATCGACAAGCCGTCCTACGTCAACTGCGCCTCGCCGGGCTGTCACGGCTCCGGCTGGGTCGATGCCAAGGGCCAGCGCTGGGAGGGCGTGCCGCTCTACCTCGTCACCGGGATGGTCGACGGCGGTAAGAAGCACGGACCCGGCGCCTACAACATGGCGCTGGCCAAGAAGGGCTACGAGATCCAGATCGAGTCGGCGGACGGCAAGGTCGTGACCATCGACTCTCGCAAGATCGCCGGCAACACGAGCATCGTGCTCGCCGGCAAGCTCGACGGCGGCGAGCTCCCGGACGCGTACTTCCCGCTACGGCTGGTGGGGCCCGGACTGAGCGAGGCCCAGATGCCGGGCCAGATCCAGCGCATCGTCGTGCGCGTGAAGTGAGACGGTGACGACGGTGCGGCGACGGGCGAGACGCCGACGTGAGATCAGGACCTCGGCCGCGGCGTGTTCCGCGGCCGAGGTCCTGCCGTGCCGGTCGATCATGACCGGCGTCATGCCGCGCCGGCCACGCACGACCGGCGTGCGCGCTCCGGCGCTCCGTGCGTCGCTGCCCGTCCTGCTCCTCCTGACCGCCGCGCTCGTCATCCTGCTCAGCGGCTGCGGTGGCCAGACCAGGCAGGTCAGGCTCATCTACGCGGGCAGCCTCATCGTGCCCTTCGACAAGCTCGCGACGGCGTTCGAGGCCGCGCACCCCGGAGTCACCGTGACCACCGAGAGCCACGGCAGCATCCAGGTGCTGCGCCACGTCACTGAGCTGGGCGACCGCTTCGATCTCGCCGTGACCGCGGATGAGCAGCTGATCGCACCCCTCATGTACGACCGCAACGATCCGCACACCGGCAAGCCCTACGCCGATTGGTACTGCAGCTTCGCCACCAATCGCGTGGTCCTGGCCATCTCGCCCAAGAGCCCGCTGGCCGACCAGCTGGCGTCCGCCCAGTGGTACCGGCGGATCACGCAGGCGGACGTGCGCTTCGGCCTGGCCGACCCGCGCTTCGACGCCGCCGGTTACCGCGCCCTGATGGTCCTGCAGCTCGCCGAGCGCGCCTACCACGATCCGTTCCTCTTCGAGGACATGGTGATGGGCGAGTTCACCTCGCCGATCACCGTGGACCGGGTCGGTGGCGTCGACGTGATCCACGTTCCGGAGATCGTCGAGACGACCGGTGGGAGCCACATCGTCCTGCGCGGTGACAGCATCGGCCTGCTCGCGCTGCTGGAGTCGGGCGACATCGACTGCGCCTTCGAGTACGAGAGCGTCGCCCGCCAGCACGGCCTGAAGTACGTGCGCCTGCCGGCTGCGATCGACCTCGGCGAACCGGCGCAGCTCGCCTCGTACCGCAAGGTCGAGGTCAAGCTCGATTCTCAGCGCTTCGCGAGCGTCCGGCCCGTCTTCCGCGGCAGCCTCATCCGCTACGCCTTCACGATCCCGGCGAATGCGCCGGACCCGGGGCTCGCCGCCGAGTTCGCCACGTTTCTGCTCGGGCCGCAGGGGCGGCGCATCCTTCAGGAGCAGTATCAGCCGGTGCTCACGCCGCCCACGCTCGACAACGCCGCCGCCGCACCGGAGGGGGTGAGACGAGCGTGCGGGGGGCCCGGGTGAGCGTCCTCAGGGATCACAGGCACCCGGTCGATCCCGGGCCCCCCGCAGGCTCGTCCCGGCGGCCGGGATCGCGGCTCGGCCGCGAGCGGGTCGTGGCGACGACCTGGCCCCGGCGATGAGGGGCGTTCGGCGATGATCCGCTTCCGGCCGTCGCTCTTCTGGGCGCTGTGCGCGGTGGCCGGCGCCCTGCTGCTCGCCTTCGTGCTGCTGCCGGCGGCGAGCATGATCGTGGGCGCCGGCGCCGGTCTCCTCGGCGAGGCCCTGCGGCAGGACGACGTGCGCCGCTCGCTCTGGCTGACGGTCTCGGCGGCCGTCATCGCCACCGTCATCGGCTTCGTCGTCGGCGTGCCGCTCGCGTACGTGCTCGCCCGCAAGGAGTTCGCCGGCAAGCGCCTCGTCGAGGGCGTCATCGACCTGCCGATCGTGTTCCCGCACACCGCCGCCGGCGTGGCGCTGCTCACCGTCTGGGGTCGCGACGGCGTCGTAGGCCGCGTCCTCGCCCCGCTGGGCATCACCTTCACCGAGACGGTCGCCGGGATCGTGCTGGCGATGCTCTTCGTCAGCCTGCCGTTCCTCGTGGACACCGCGCGCGAGGCGTTCGCCATGGTCGACCCGCGTTACGAGCACGTGGCGCGCACGCTCGGGTCCTCACCGGGAGGCGCGTTTGCAAGGGTCACGTTCCCGCAGGCGTGGCGCGGCGTGCTCGCCGGGGGGGTGCTGATGTGGGGGAGAGGCATCAGCGAGTTCGGGGCCGTGGTGATCCTCGCCTACAACCCCAAGGTGATCTCGGTGCTGACCTACGAGCGCTTCGAGGGCTTCGGGCTCCGCGCGGCGCAGCCGCCCGCGGTGCTGATCGTGATCGTGGCGTTCGTGGTCTTCGTCGGGCTGCGGACGCTGCTGCTGCCGCGCCGCCGCTCGCGCAAGGACGCGGCGTGATCGGGCCCGCCACTTGATCGGGCCCGCCACATGATCGGGCTGAGCGGGATCGAGATCCAAGCCGGCGGGTTCCGCGTGGGTCCGGTCGACCTGGAATTGCAGGATGGCGAGTACGGCGTGCTGCTCGGGCCCAGCGGGGCCGGCAAGTCGCTGGTATTGGAGGCGGTCGCCGGCGTGCGCCGCGTGGCCGCCGGGGCGATCCGCGTGGACGATGAGGACGTGACGGCGCTCACGCCCGAAAGACGTCACGTCGGGCTCGTCTTCCAGGACGGCTTGCTCTTCCCGCACCTCTCCGTCGCCGGCAACGTTGCCTACGGGCTGCGGCGCGCCGGCGTCGCGGGGCGCGCCGCCCGCGCCGCCGAGGTGGAGCGGCTCGCCGATGCGGTGGGCGCGACGGCCCTGCTGAAGCGCAAGCCGGCGACGCTCTCCGGCGGCGAGCGCCAGCGCGTGGCCGTCGCCCGCGCGCTCGCCGCCCGGCCGCGGGCGCTGCTCCTCGACGAGCCGCTGAGTGCGGTCGACGCGGAGGCGCGCGAGGGCCTGCAGGAGCTGCTGCGGCGCGTGAGTCACGAGCAGGGTCTGAGCGTGCTGCACGTGACCCACGACCGCGCGGAGGCCTCTGCGCTGGCCGACACGTGCGCGGTACTCGTCGGCGGCCGGCTGCTTCAGACCGGGCCGCCCCGGGAGATCCTGATGGCGCCGGCCGACGAGGCGGTGGCGCGCTTCGTCGGCGCGCGCAACGTGCTGCACGGCGTGCGCGACGAGAGCGACGCGCACGCCGTTCGCCTTCCGGCGGGCGCCGCACTGCGCGTCGCGCCGGCGCTCCCGGCCGGCGCGGCCGACCTTGTCGTCCGCCCTGAGGACGTCAAGCTGTGGCGCGCGGGACAGGGGCCGCCCGGCGCCGCCCAGGTCCTCTCCGGCACCGTGGTGGGTCTGTCGCTGCAGGGCGGCTTCGCCCTGGTGCGCGTCGAGGTCCCCGACGCGCTCGACGCGCTGATCCCGGCGCGCGACGCCGACGCCCTGGGCCTGACGCTCGGCGCCGCGGTCGACGTCGGCGTGCCGGCCGGCGCCGTCCACGTGCTGCCGACGCCCTGACCGGGACCTTCGCGACCGCGTCGCGACCGGGCGCTCGCCGGCCCGGCGGCTATGTCACCCCGCGACGGCGGCTGTACACTTGGCGCGGCCAGAGCAACATCGTCCGGCGGCAGCCGCCGGCCGTCCGAGGTGACCGCCGCTTGAGCACCGAACCAGGCACGACGCAGGGCAGGGTCGACTATCTGCGTCTCTCGATCACCGACCGCTGCAACCTGCGCTGCACCTATTGCATGCCGCCGGAAGGCGTGCCGGCGCGCACACACGCCGATATCCTCAGCTACGAGGAGCTGGCCGCGTTCGCGCGCGTCGCCGTTCACTGCGGCATAAGCAAGGTGCGCATAACCGGCGGCGAGCCGCTGGCGCGCCTGGGCTGCTCCGACTTCGTGGGCATGCTCGCGCGCACGAGCGGCATCCAGGACATCTCGCTGACCACCAACGGCATCCTGCTGCCGCGTCACGCGGCCGATCTGCGCCGCGCCGGACTGCGCCGCGTCAACATCAGCCTCGACAGCCTGAACGCGGAGCGCTTCGCGCGGCTGACCCGCGGCGGCGAGCTCGCCGCCGCGCTCGCCGGTCTCGACGCGGCGTTCGCCGCCGGCTTCGCGCCGGTCAAGGTCAACGCGCTCCTGCTCGAGGGCATCGAGGACGAGCTCGACGCCTTCGTCGCGCTCACGCGCGAGCGCGAGGTGCACGTGCGGTTCATCGAGTTCATGCCGCTCGACCGCCGGCTCGGCGACCAGGGGCACATGGTGCCGGCCCCGGAGGTCCTCGGCCGGCTCAAGGAGCGCTACGACCTCGTGCCGCACGAGGGCCCCTACGGCCACGGCCCCGCGCAGTACTGGCACGTGCCGGGAGCGCTGGGCACCGTCGGCTTCATCGCCGGAGTGAGCGAGCACTTCTGCGAGGACTGCAATCGCCTGCGCCTCACCTGCGACGGGCGCCTGCGCACCTGCCTGTTCTCGGGCGAGGAAGTCGCCGTCCGGCCGCTGATCGCGGAGCCCGTGGCGCTGCGCGCCGCGATCCTCAGGGCCGTGTCGGGCAAGAGCTACGATCGCTGCCGCGAGGCGCTGGCCAACGATCGCGCCATGTCCGAGATCGGCGGCTGAGGCGATGGGCGGACGGCCTGAGGGCACGAGCAGGGGGCTGGGAAGATGACCGGACTGAGTCACATCGACGAGCGCGGCCGCGCGCGCATGGTGGACGTCGGCGGCAAGGACGAGACGGAGCGCGTCGCGCGCGCCGAGGCGACCGTGCGCATGGCGGCGGAGACGCTCGCCGTGATCGAGGACGAAGCCGTGGCCAAGGGCGACGTCGTCGCCGTCGCGCGCCTCGCCGGCATCATGGCGGCCAAGCGCACGCACGAGCTCATCCCGTTGTGCCACCAGCTCAACCTGACGGCGGTGAGCGTCGAGCTGGAAGCGGACCGCTCGCTGCCCGGCCTGCGCGTGACCACGGAGGCGCGCCTGCGCGGGCGCACCGGCGTGGAGATGGAAGCGCTGGTCGCGGCGTCGGTCGCCGCGCTCACGATCTATGACATGTGCAAGGCGATCGACCGCGGCATGGAGGTCAGCGGCGTGCGGTTGCTGGAGAAGAGCGGCGGCCGCAGCGGGACGTGGCGCCGTGAGGAGCAGGCCGGCGGCGCGGCGACGGCCGCCCCGGACGGCGGCGCGGCGGAGGGCGGCGCGTGAGCGCCGCCCCGGACGGCCGCGTCGTCTCGGTCAACGTCGCCGCCGAGAAAGGCGTGCGCAAGCAGCCCGTGCCCAGCGTCACTCTCGTGGTGGAGCACGGCGTCGAGGGCGACGCGCACGCCGGCCCCTGGCATCGCCAGGTCAGCCTCCTCGCCGACGAGAGCATCGAGAAGATGAAGCCGGCCTGCCCCTCGGTCGACCCGGGGGCCTTCGGCGAGAACCTCACCACCGAGGGGATCGTCGTCTATGAGCTCCCCGTGGGCGCCCGCATGCGGGTCGCGGACACGCTCCTCGAGGTCACGCAGATCGGCAAGGTCTGCCACGACCGCTGCGCGATCTTCCACCAGGCCGGCGACTGCGTGATGCCGCGCGAGGGGATCTTCGTGCGCGTGCTGGAGGGCGGCGACGTGAAGGCCGGCGACGAGATCCGCCTCGAGAAGCGCAGCCTGATCCACGCCGCCGTGCTCACGATCAGCGACAAAGGCTCGCGCGGCGAGCGCGAGGACACCAGCGGCGACGCGCTCGAGGAGGCGTTGCACGAGCTCGGCGCCTCGGCCGTGGAGCGCGCCATCGTGCCGGACGAAGCCGATCAGATCGCCGCCGAGCTGCGCCGCTGGGCCGACGAGACGCAGGTGAACCTGATCCTGACCACCGGGGGCACCGGCATGACCACTCGCGACATCACGCCCGAGGCGACGCTCGCGGTACTGGACCGTCAGGCGCCGGGCTTCGCGGAGGCGATGCGCGCCGGCTCGCTGGCCAAGACGCCGCACGCGATGATCTCGCGGGCCGTGAGCGGCGTCCGCGGCAAGACGCTCATCGTCAACATGCCGGGGAGCCCGCGCGCCTGCCGCGAGCAGTTCGCGATGATCGCGCCGGCGCTGCCGCACGCGGTGGAGAAACTGCTGGACCTGGGCGGCGACTGCGCCGTCCCGGCGCCCGGCGCCGGCGGCTGACGCAGTCTCTCGCAGCGGCCGCCGAACGCTGCCGGCTGCCGACGCTGCGCCGCTCCCGTCAGGGCGCCGAACGCTGCCGGCGGATGTAGCTCAGATAGGTCGCGATCGCCGCATCGGCCTCTTCGACCGCGCGGCGGTGGCCGGCCGACAGCCGGTCGCCCACGCTCTGCCGGGTCACGCCCAGTCTCTGCGCGACCTCGCGCTGATGCCCGAGCTCGCGATAGGCGGCGATCGCCTCCCACTGCTTCAGGGTGCGTGCCCGGATGAGCGGGTCCACGAGGCGGCAGAGGGCGCCCAACAGGACGTCTCCGGCTTCGCCGGTGCCCAGGTAGCGGCTCAGGCCGCGGTCGCGCGCCGCCAGTTGCAGCGCGGTGCGCGCCAGGGCGTAGGCGTCGCGGCCCGGAGAGGCATGGCGCAGGTACTCGACGACGCCGACGCCGACGCCGACGCGGAGCTGCGTCGGCGCGATGAACTCGCGCAGCACGCTGATGCAGAGGGGCGCCTGGGCCGGGTCGGAGAGGGCGCCGTCCACGCGCGTCGCTCCTGCCAGCGCGAACGGCTCCGCCAGAGCTGGCGCGAAGAGATGGTTGATCTGCTCGAGGGCGGGCTTGAGACGTTCGCCCACGTCGGCGGCGTCCTCGACCACGTCCGCGAAGATGACGGCGATGACCCTGCTCTCGCGGCGCTTGTCGATCGGCATGGTGCTAGCTACGCCGTGCCGCCGCGCTTTTCCTGCCGTGCGGCCCGCGCGCGGACGGGGTCCGCGCGGACCGTCTCCGCCCGCCGGCCGCTGTGCTCAGCCCGACGGCTGGCGGCGCCGCAGGAGGCGCACGATGAGCCAGGCCGCGCCGGCCAGCGCCGCGACACCGAGGACCGCGGAGAGCACGTAGACCGCAACGGCGAGGGCGCCGCCGCTGCCGCCGGGCAGCGCGTAGCCGGGCAGCAGGCCCTTCCACCAGTCGCCGAACCGGGCGAAGCCGGTGGGGACGTAGCCGAGCTTCTGCCGCAGCTGAGCCGCCCCCCACTCGCCCCAGGCCGTGCCCGTGGCGATCAGCCCCAGCGGCACGGCCAGGACGAGGACGCCGACGATGGCCCACAGCCAGCGCGCCTGAAGGCGCTCGCCGGCGGACGCCTTGAGCAACTCTGGGCTCGTGCGTGCGAGGAAGGCGAAGACCCCGACGGTGAACACAGCTTCGAGGGGGCCGGCGATGAGCAGATGCGAAGCCAGCATCGCCGTGAGCGAGACCCCGAGCCCGTAGGGCGCGTACTGGGCGACGCCGTTCACCGAGTGCAACGCCGGCTGGATGCCGAGCTCGAGACCGGCCATCGTCGCCGCGGCGATCATGCCGGCGTAGGCGGCGAGGCCGGCGGCTACCAGACGCCGCGTGGAAAGGAGCGGCGAAGCGCCGGCGGCGAGCCGGTAGACGGCGTACCCGACGAGCGGCATCACGACGGCCATGTTGAGGCAGTTGACGCCGAGCGCGAGCACGCCGCCGTCGGCGAACAGCAGCGCCTGGATGACGAGCGCGGCGCTCACGGCAAGGATCGCGATCTCCGGCCCGGCGATCACGGCGATCAGCACCGCCCCCACCGCATGGGCGGTGGTCCCCCCGAGCACCGGGACGTTGAGCATCATGATCAGGAAGCTGAAGGCGGCGCTGGCCGCCAGCATCGGCACCGCCTTGGGCTCGCTGAGCGTGTCCCGCGCCCGCCGGCTGGCCCAGTACCAGGCGGGCGTGCAGGCGGCCCAGCCGGCGGCGACCGTCTCCGGCCCGAGGTATCCGTCGGGGATGTGCACGGCAGTCCGCTAGCGCCGGCCGTGCACCGGGGCGGCGGGGCCTGCCGGCCGCGCAGCCGACGCCTCGTCGCCCGCGGGCCTCGCCGCCGGCCCATCGCCCACCGGCGACTTCTCAGACCCGCCGGCGCCGTCCCGGCACTGCCGGCAGAAGCCGAACACGGTCGCGCGGGCGCGCGTCGGCGTGAATCCGTCGCCGGCCTCGAGCGCCTGGTACAGCGGTGCGAAGAGCTCGTCGCCGAAATGGCCCACGGCGCCGCAGCGCTCACAGACGAAGTGGTGGTGGCCGGGGTCGGGAGAGACCTCGAAGTAGCTGCGCGCCGACCCGAGCTTCGTCTCGGTCACGAGACCGAGGCTCACGAGGAGCTCGAGCGTGCGGTAGACGGTCGACGTGTCGATCCCGGGGAGGCGCAGGCGGGTCGCACCGGCGACCTCCTCGGCGGTCATGTGGCCGCCGGCGCCGCGCAGCGTCTCCCACACCGCCGTCCGCTGCGGCGTGAGGCGATATCCCTGCTCCTTGAGCGTCGCGCGTGCGTGATGCATGGCGCGACGCTATCGTACCTGCAAATGGTTCGCAATAAGGGAGCGTGGAGGGCGGCGAGGCGGCGCGCCCGCCTTCACAAGCCTTAACCATCCTTGCGACAGTGCAAATGGCCAAGCGGCCGTTCGTGCGCTACACTTCACGACACCGCTCGAATGAACCGCCGGGGGTATCGCCTTGAACAAGAAGTCCCGCACCCGACTGCTCGTCGCTACAGGCTTCATCGTCGTCGTCTTCATCGTCGGCGTGATCTTCCTCGTACAGCGACAGGGCGCCTACTATCGCCAGGTCTCGGACCTCGCCGCAGGTCAGTACAACGGCAAGAACGTGAAGGTCGGCGGTCTGGTGCTCAACGGCACCGTCACGCGCGACACCAGCGGCGTCCACTTCACGATGCAGGACCTCACGGGCAAGAGCAGCACCGTCAAGGTCACGTATGCCGGCCAGATGCCCAACACGTTCAACAGCGGTGTGGACGTCGTCGTCGTGGGCAAGTACGCCTCCGGCGATCAGACGATCATGGCCGACCAGCTGCAGACGAAGTGCCCCAGCAAGTACAAGGCGCAGGCCACGACGCCACCGACGGCGACGCAGTGAGGCCGCGTCTGTGCTAGTCCTCGGCAAGCTCTCTCTGACCCTCGCGCTCGTCTTCTCATTGGCGAGCGTTCTCTTCTTGGCTCTCGGCACGCGCTGGGACCGCAAGGACCTCATCCGCAACGGCTACTACGCCGTCTACGCGTTCTTCCTCACCACGGTGGTCTCCAGTGCCGTGCTGCTGCAGGCGTTCCTCAAGAAGGACTTCAGCTTCGGCTACGTCACCGAGAACTCCGACGCGAGCCTCTCGACCTTCTACCGCATCGCCGGGTTCTGGGCCGGGCAGCAGGGCTCGTTCCTCCTCTGGCTGCTGCTCATCGCGGTCGTGACCGTGATCATCGCGCTGCTGGACCTCGGCAAAGTGCAGCGCCTGGTGGGCGGCGCCGTCATGGTCCTCTGCGTCATCGGCGCCGTGTTCTCGTCGCTCATGGTGTTCAACGCGGCCTCGAGCCCGTTCGAGAAGACCGTGCCGGGGACGCAGCCTTTCGGCCTCAACCCGCTACTGCTGCATCCGGCCATGGTGCTGCATCCGCCGGCGCTGTTCATCGGCTACGTGGGGCTATCGGTGCCGTTCGCCTTCGCCATCTCCGCGCTACTGCTCGGCGACGCCGGCAAGACCTGGGTCAAGCTCTCGCAGAAGTGGGCCGTGTTCGGCTGGCTGGCGCTCTCGCTCGGCATCGGCCTCGGCGCCTGGTGGGCCTACGTGGTGCTGAGCTTCGGCGGCTACTGGGGCTGGGACCCTGTCGAGAACACCTCCCTCGTGCCCTGGCTCGCGGCCACGGCGCTGCTGCACTCGTTCACCCTGTATCGCACGCGCGGCATCTTCAAGCACTGGGCGCTCGGCCTCGCCGCGGCGACCTTCTTCTTCACCATCCTCGCCACGTGGACCACGCGTACCGGGCTCATCCAGTCGGTGCACGCCTTCGAGAAGAACCAGCTGCTGGTCGTGATCCTCACCAGTTTCCTCGTCGCCATCGCCGCCGTGACGGTGGGCCTCATGGCCTGGCGCTGGCGCCGCTTCGCGAGCCACGACGAGGTGGAGTCGCTGCTCTCACGCGACTTCATGTACTACGTCACCGACCTGCTGCTCACGCTGTTCGCCGTGGCCGTCGCCTTCGGCACCGTGGTGGTGCCGCTGGCCATGAACCGCACCGTCGGCCCGTCCACCTACAACGCCATCGCTCAGCCGCTCGGCGTCGTCACCCTGGCGCTGATCGCCGTCTGCCCGCTTCTCGCCTGGCGCAAGACCGAGGGGACGACCCTCCTGCGGCTGCTTGTCCTGCCGGCGGCCTTCGCCGTCGTGTCGGTGCCGCTGTGGCTGGCGCTCGGCTTCGGCTCCAGCCTCAAGGGCATGATCGGCCTCGTCGTCTGCGGCTTCGCCGCCGGCGCCGTGGTGCAGTTCGTCCTGCGCTCGGCGCGCACGGCGGCCGGACCGGACGGCAGCCTCTGGTCCGGCCTGGGCCGCGCCTTCACCGGCAGCCGTTCGCGCACCGCCGCGTACTTCGTGCACTTCGGCATGGTGCTGGTCGTGGCGGGCCTCATCGGCTCCAACGTGTACAAGGTCGAGAAGTCGACCATCCTCAGGGTCAAGCCCGGCCAGACCGCATCCGTCAAGGGCTACACGCTGACCTACAAGGGCATGCACGACGGTACCGGTCCGCAGTCGTCGACGCGCGCCATCGCGACGTTCGATGTGACGCGGGGCGGCGTCCCGGCCGGCGTGCTCGAGCCGCGCACCGACGTGTATCCGGTGGCCGGCGCGGCCGTCCGCGCCGTGATCCTCGGCGGCTGGAAGCAGGACCTGTTCGTGGTCGCCGACGCGCCCTTCGACAAGACCTCCTCCACCATCGCCCTGCGTATGGTCGTCTTCCCGCTCATCCGCTTCGTGTGGGTGGGCTCGATCCTGCTCTGCGTCGGCGCAGCCGTGTCGTTGTGGCCAAAGCGCCGCAGGCAGCAGCAGGAGGCTCGCGAGATCGCCGCCGCCGATGCGGACGCAGACGACGGCCTCGGCCGCGCGTCCGCCTGACGGAGGCCCGATGCCGCTCGAGATCGAGGTCGAAGGCCTGCGCAAGACGTTCGGCCGCCGCGAGGTGCTCAAGGGACTGTCGTTCGGCCTGGAGCGCGGCGGCTTCCTCAGCATCTTCGGCCCCAACGGCGCCGGCAAGACGACGACGCTGCGCGTGCTCGCCACACTGCTCACGCCGGGGGCGGGCAAGGTCTCCGTGGCCGGCCACGACGTGCGTGAGGACCCGATGCCGGTGCGCTGCACGATCGGCCTGATCTCGCACAACCCGATGCTCTACCTCGACCTCACGGCGCAGGAGAACCTGCGCTTCTACGGCGACATGTACGGCATCGAGGATCGCGACGCACGCATCGACGAACTGCTCGACCGTCTCGAGCTCAGCCACCGGCGCTACGACGTGGTGCGCACCTACAGCAAGGGCATGCGCCAGCGCCTCGCGATCGCGCGCGCCATCCTGCACCGGCCGCGCGTGCTGCTGCTGGACGAGCCCCACTCCGGCCTCGACCCGCGCGCCGTCGACATCCTCGACGGCCTGCTCGCCGAGATCCGCGACGAGCACACCTTCGTGATGGTCACGCACAACATCGCCAAGGGTCTCGAGTGGGGCTCCCAGCTGATGATCATCGAGAACGGCCGCATCGCCTACGAGCACGCGGCCGGCGTCGACCCCGACGCCTTCGTCGCCGTGTATCGCGAGCACGTCCAGGAGGGGAGCGTCCTGTGACCGGCTGGCGCCAGTTCATGGCCATCCTGCGCAAGGACCTCATCCGCGAGCTGCGCACGCGCGAGATGATCATCAGCATGATCCTCTTCGTGCTGCTGGCGATGGTGATCTTCCACTACGCCTTCGGCGTCAAGGAGGACGTGGACCTCACCTACTTCACCGGCGGCATGCTCTGGGTGACGTTCATCTTCGCCATGCTCCTGGGCCTCAACCGCTCCTTCGCCCAGGAGCAGGACGAGCGTTGCCTCGACGGCCTGCTGCTGTGCCCTGTGGACCGCGTGACGATCTTCTTCGCCAAGACGGCGGGCAACCTGATCTTCCTGCTCATCATCCAGGTGGTCGCCGTCCCGGTCTTCACGCTGTTCTTCGTGCACCGCGGCTACGGCTCCGACATCGTCCTCTTCGTCGTCGTCCTGCTGCTCGCCGACGTGGGCATCTGTGCCCTGGGGACGCTGCTCGCCACGATCAGCATGAACACGCGCTCGCGCGACCTGCTGCTGCCGATCATCTTCCTGCCGCTCATCGTGCCGCTGTTGATCGCGGCCACGGCGGCCACGACGACCATCTTCGCGACCGGCGCCAGCTTCGGCGTACTGGGTACGCGGCTCTTGTTCCTGCTAGGCTTCGACGCCGTGTTCATGGTCGCGGCGTACGGCACCTACGACTTCGCGATAGGAGAGTGAGCGTGAAGAAGCTTGTGAGCGCGCCCGCCCTGTTCGCGGCGGCCGGAGTCCTGCTCGTCACGGGGCTGCTGCTCGCCTTCCTGTACTCGCCCATGGACGCATCGACGATGGGCTACAGCCAGAAGATCTTCTACTACCACGCGCCGATCGCCGAGACGGCCCTGCTCGCCTTCGGCATCTCGTTCGTGGCCGCGATCCTCTACTTGCGCTCGCAGAACGACAAGTGGGACCGCCTCGGTG
>Ga0118677_10010014_pt1 | contig 14634 bp, 7 predicted proteins | sample AliMusrvi5mmetaG_FD_86154 | JGI IMG/M metagenome (GOLD analysis project Ga0118677, IMG submission 86154) | reverse complement strand
GTCATAAATCGTTCGCCGGAGTGAATCTCCCTTTGAGATTGCGGCCTGATCTATTAAATAACGATTGCGGTCGAATATTTCGCCGAGAAGCGAATCACTGCAAAGACAAAGCGGGGGCAGGTCGTTGTTGGGTGTCGTAATCCAATAGCCTGTAAGCCAGTTCAAAAAATTGCGGGGGGTGATTTTGATCGGCTCGCAAAGCATTTTGATAGCCCACTTCAAGGACACTTCGTATCCGCTCTGTTCTAATTGACGGGCAAGCCCCGCTAAATCTCGGAGGCGAGCAGAGATCGGTTGATGCTCTGCCTGTTGCTCCGTTCGAAAGTCCTTTTCTATGGCTGCCTGCATCTCCAATTTTGTGGGTGATTCGCGTTCATCAGTAAGGGATAGCGTTCGAAGTCTCCGCCGCGCAATCGCCCACGATTCGAATACCTGCTCTGCATCAGCCGCCGAAACATTCCATTTGGTCACGAGTTCTGTGAGGCTCGACCCCAACCAAATCACCTGTGGATAAGCAATGTCCAATGGATTCTCTGAGGGCGGGAGCTTGGGCGGTGTGTGTAGCCATGCAAGAGCAACTTCCATGTCAGTCTTTTTCGACTGCTCCTTATCAGGTGTGTTGAGATTACGGCTTTTCATTTGTTGCTTTGACGCGCCCATCGGCACTTTGGTTTTCCCCTTCCGGCTCTGATCCGGCAAATTCAACAACGTTTCCAGCTTTTCCCAGAAAATGGCCCAGGCCAACAGTCACCCGCTTCCGGGAGTCCAAGTAGTGCTGACTTGTAATGGCGATGTCTGCATGGCGTAGGGCGTGGCTGGCCGCGTAGATGCCATGCTTCGCGCACATCTGGCTTCCATACTCTTTGCGGAGTGTATGGAGTGGCTTAATTCCGGTCACTCCCGCTTTGCGGAGCCACGCTGTCAGCCCCTCGAAATCTTTCTGACATCTGTAGTGCCAATAACTAGCTCCGGGGCGCGGTTGCACCTGTGACTCGATCACGAAATTAGCCTTGGCCTTGGCGTGGAATCCTTTAAATAACGCCAGCAACTCTGGGTCGATCTCTACGTCACCGGCTGAATCCTCGCTCTTTGGCTTGAAGTATTGTGTCGCCTCAATGCGGATAATTCCCTCGTCCCAGCGAAATGCAGTCCATTCCAGGGTGTCAATTTCTCCCCGGCGCAATCCTGCCATGACAGCCAGCAAAAAGATTTTCTGCTGTTGAACTGGCAACGCCGCAACTTGCTTGGCTTCGTCACCCTCCAACGCCAGTTGGATTACTTCCGCAACGTCAAACGTCGCCCGGTAACGCATCGACTGGCGAGGCTCGAACTTAACCCCGGCAAATGGAAAAACCTCCATGTCCAGCTTTACAAACTCAAGAATGACTGGCGTAAACAGGCTCTTTGCCTGCCGGATAATCGAGTTTACCGAAACGCGTGCGGTGCGTTGGTCAATTGGATTGTCACCAGCGCGCTTTAGGAAGGCGATTTTCCACGCTTGGACCTTGGCCGGTGTAATGGAAACCATTTTCACCGCGTGAACCTTTTCGAGCCATCTATCACGCCCTCCAGAGCGGTAATCATACTTTTCCTTGCCGCCGTCAATCCCCGCGATGTCGGCCACAATCTGGCGGAATGCCCGCGCATAGCCTTCAACCGTTTTGACGCGCCCGCTTGCGGTTCCTTTGACAGCATCCAGAAACGCGCCCACGGTGGTGGTGGATACGGTGGCCTTCGGTTTATACTTTGCCAGTGTCGCCTCCCACCCCTCAGCTTTCAGCATCAGATAAATCCCCTTAGCCTTGGCCGCAGCCGCCGTCTTGTTGGAACTCCCGAGCGGGAAAGACTCTCGCCGTCCGGCAAACGAGATTCGCGCCGAATACTCGGACGACGCCACCCGCATCCCTCCTCGTGTACAAGCCTGGAAGAAAACCCGCTCCTCCCAATACCGGATGCTTGTCTTTGCAGAGTGCGAAGAAATGGCGGAATCGTATTTCTTATCCGCCACTTTTCCGCCACTTTTGCCGTTCTGACCTGTGTTTTCGTGTTCCGCACTCATGATATTTTATCTCCTGTTTCCCAGGTATTCTCCCTCTATAAACCGGCTCACGACGGCACACTAGTAAAAAGTTCATAACACGTCAACACAAAGACTCTTAATCACTAGGTTCTGGGTTCGAGTCCCAGAGGGTGCACCACCTTGATAATCAGGTAGTTACAACGGATTTCTTTTTATCAGGGGGCCCCTTTGATTGGAGATGGCGGTATCGTTGCGTTCGTGCCGCCGATTGAAATCGTTGGTTCGACAAAGGGTTTCGTTCCCTTGATCTCCCAGCGTCCATTGATGAAACCCTTCCGGCTTAGAATTGCCGCATCGGGTAGGAGTTCCACCCTGTCTGTCTGATTGAAGTTCCTGATTTCGAGCGACGGTTTTCCGGGGCATCCAAGGTCTTTGATCTCAAGCGGTATCTGGCCTGACTTCAGAGGATGGAGCACCACAAGGAAGTCTTTGTTCGCTTGGTTCGGGATGCCGAAATACTGCTGGAAGTAGAATGGTTGACTGGCCAGTTGGGTAATGTTTTCGTCTTGAGGAGGGAGCCAATCGCCGAATCGTCCCTGCCGGGTACCGGGAACCAGCGGAGTTGTCGGCCAAATGCTGTGAAGATCCAATGTGACACCCCAACGAGTGGTGCATCGCACGAGGTGTTTGCTCCATTCGAATGTTGTGGCGGTAGTGTGAAGGAGCCATTGCGATTGATAAGGGGATCTGATCTCATCCCAGACAACACGATCGAACTGCCAGTTCAACTCGTTGGCTGCCAATTCGATCCAGTTACGGGCTTCCGGGATATCCGGGAAAGCCAATGCGAAAAGCCCGGCGGCGCAGACCACATCGGACCAAATATTCATGTTCCTAAAACCGGGATGGGACGTGATGCGGGATTTCGCGGGATTATTCCCCAGGGCCAGATGGAGCGCCTCATAGACAGTATCCTTGTATTTTTTCTCTTTTTCCGGTGTCAGATAGCCGTAACTCTTAATGAGTTCTTAATCCATGAGTGAGGCACGAACCGCGCGCAGTTTAGTGCCATCGGGTTCCGCTCTATCGAGTAGCTCCGGAGTCCAGAGTTTCTTCGCCCAGGAAACATTTTTCAAACTATAAACTACTTGAGTTGCCACTTATTCATCGTCACTCTTGGCTGATGTTTTTCCACAATCAGGAGACTGATGCCTTGGACTCGTTGCGTGTAGCAATGACACGATATTATACCTCCGTGCGCCACGACCGGATTTCAAAGAACAGAACCTATCAACAGCGCAAGGACGAACTATGGCAGGAAATGGATGCGTTTTCGCTGGCCCATCCAGGCATGCCGGCGTGCCTGCTCAAGGCTAAGCTCCACGAGGAAATTGCGGAGCGTTTCGAACCAATCCTGTTCCGTCACAGCCCGTTCTTTTTTGAGATGGGCGTAAGATTTGCCGAGAACTGGGGGAACCCTGATTCAACAAATGCCGCCTCATGGTTGATCCAGAAGCGTAACCCTGCCCGCTTGGAAACATCGGCATGGCAGAATATTCGTTCTCTTGCCCGGGATAATCCGGACACTCCTTGGAAACTCTGGGCCATTTGGAATGTAGTTGACGTTGATCACCACTGCCTGGGATACACCAAGCTGCTGGAAGTCGGTGTGGACGGCATCATCGCCGAGATTCAATCCGCCCGGCGCGAGGCGACCGACCCTGCCTCGTTGGCCTTCCTGGAGGCTGCTGAACGTTCGTGCCGCGCCCTCATCCGCGTGGCGGAGAGATTCGCTGAGATGGCGGAATCTTGTATCGCTGAGGAGACAGACACGGAGGCAAGAAAATGTTTTCGGTTTATCGCGGATACTGCCCGCCGCATTCCAGCCCAACCACCGCAGACCTTCCGAGAAGGGCTGGCGGCATTGCTCTTTCTTCGTGAGGCAACCGCCTCGCTGGAAAATATCGGCATTTCCGTTCTAGGTCATCCAGACCGGCTTTTGGACAGGCTTTACCGCCACGATCTGGCTGAAGGACTGCTCACTGAAGAGGATGCACGGGATCTGATTGGGCGTTGGATGCTTCATACGGATATCAAGTTTCACGTGGACGACAGTCAGTGGCCGGAGACCAGCACCTGCGTCGAACTTGGCGGTTGCACTGCGGACGGTGACCCTGTCTTCAATGATGTGACTCGGCTATTTATCGAAACGCATCGAGCCCATGACCTGATCAACCCAAAGCTCAATTGCCGTTATGGTTCAGCATCCCCCGACACGTACGTTGATCTCTTGGCGCGTCATGCTGGTGAGGGGCACAACACATTTGCATTCCTGAATGATGACGTTATGATCCCCGCGCTTGTGAGGGCAGGAAAGACTGAGCGCCAAGCACGACTCTATGTCAACGGCGGCTGCCAGGAGACAATTGCTGAAGGGGTCGAACATAGCGCCGGGGCGTATTACTATTTCAACATGGCCAGGCTTCTGGACCTTTTTCTCAACCCCATCCTCGACGTGGATTTTGGAAGTGCGGCGCAGGAGGTGCTGCCAGGGCGTGCGGTTTTCCCCGATACCTTCGATGAATTCTACGCCCGCTTTATCGCGGTGCTGAGCCATGCCATCGGCAGTGGTGCAGGGTGGTTGCAAGAGGCAGGCAAAGGCTGGAACGATGTTCACCCGTGCCCCCTGTTTTCCTCTGCTCTGAAGGGTTGCCTGGAGAATGGACGTGACTACACCGCAGGCGGCGCCATTCACAATCCGGCAACGCTGGCGCTGGTGGGATTCGGCACGGTTGTCGATTCGCTGAGTGCTATTCACCAGTCCGTTTTTCAGCACCAGTTTGTCTCCATCGAAGCGCTTTCCGAGGCAATTGCCTCAAACTGGGCAGGGAACGAACCCCTCCGAGTGCGAATGGCTTCGCTGCCAAAGTTCGGTCACGGAAATGCCGAATGCGACGCCTTGGCCGTCCGCTTTGCCCGCGACATTGCTGCCTTGAGCGCCCCATTGCGCAACGAACGAGGCGGTCCCTTTCTTCCCAGCTTCTTTGTCTATTACTTTTTCGATTGGATGGGCGGGGATACGCGCGCTACTCCCGACGGTCGCCGCGCCGGGGAATGGCTCAGCCAGGGTATTAGTCCGGGTCGGGTCCGACCTGCGCGACATCTTACGGAGATCATTCATGCCGTGGGAGGACTCGACTTGCGCGATTTTCCAGGCAATGCGGTGCTGGATGCGCAGCTTCCCCTGGTTCCCGGCGGTGGCATGACACGCCCCCTTGCGGCCCTCTTGCGCACATTTGCCACGCTTGGTGGTGCAACACTTCAAACCAACGCCGTTTCCGTCGCAATGCTTCGCGAGGCCAAAGTGCATCCCGAACGTCATGCCAACCTGGTTGTGCGCATCTCCGGCCTCTCTGCCAGATTTGTTGCGCTGACGGACGACGTGCAGGATGAAATAATTGCGCGTCACATCGCCGCTATGTAATCCAACCGTAGAACGGGGCGGTAATGCTGCGAAGCGCAAGTGTCAGACGGCGTGCATCTATCTTTACGACTGAGACTGGGAAATCGGTTGATCTGTAATCCTCGCTTCGTCCCGAAACAAATTCTGGGTCAGCGTATTGGTTATTAGTTCGATACGCTTACTAAATGGCTATAAGTTCAGGATTGCCGAATGTCGCCTATCGCCCTTTTCTCAAAGCCAGTTATGTCTCATCTGCATCACGAAACTCATGAATTTGACGTCTGCGTCATTGGTGGCGGCATGGCCGGTATCTGTGCTGCAATCGCCTCAGCCCGCAATGGAGCAAAAACGGCGATTGTCCAGGACCGTCCTATTTTTGGCGGAAATGCTTCTTCGGAAATCCGCATGTGGATATGCGGCGCTCACGGCGACCATAACAAAGAAACAGGCATCCTTGAGGAGATCCAGCTCGAAAACGAATTCCGTAATCCCGGCGGTAGTTACTCGCTCTGGGACAGCGTTCTTTGGGGCAAGATATTCTTTCAGCCCAACCTGACTGTATTTCTCAATTGCAGTTGCACCGACGCGGAAATGGATGGGAACCAGATTGTTGCCATTCATGCGTGGCAACTCACAACGCAGACCTGGCATAATATCCATGCCGAACTCTTCATCGACTGCTCCGGAGATAGCATTCTGGCTGCGGTGACGGGGGCTGAGTTTCGGACTGGTCGCGAAGCGCGCGCCGAGTTCAATGAAGACATCCAGCCGGAAGCGGCGGACAAAAAGACGATGGGCAACTCGCTTCTCATTCAGCTTCGCCGCACAGACGAACCGCAATCGTTTGTCCCACCTCGTTGGGCTTACAAATTCGAGGGCTCTGGCGATCTTCCACACCGGATTCGTGGAGTGAACGCCCACAATTTCTGGTGGTTGGAGATCGGCGGCCTGAAAGACACCATTCGCGATGCAGAGACAATCCATGGGGAGTTAATGAGGGTCACTTATGGCGTATGGGATTACATCAAGAACCGTGCGCCCGAACGGAAGCAGGCCGAAAACTGGGCTGTCGAGTGGATTGGTTCCCTTCCCGGAAAGCGTGAGAACCGCCGTTTTGTCGGCGATTATGTACTCAATCAAAACGACGTGCGCGATGGGGGGCGGTTTGACGATATTATTGCCTATGGAGGATGGTCGATGGACGATCATCATCCTGCGGGAATCCACTTCCCCGGGAAACCGACGATTTTCCATCCAGCTCCCTCCCCTTACGGCATCCCGTACCGCAGTCTTTATTCGCGTAATATTTCGAACCTTCTTTTTGCAGGACGAAATATTTCAGTCAGCCACGCCGCACTTTCTTCAACGCGTGTCATGGGCACCTGTGCCCTTCTCGGCCAAGCCGCAGGAACGGCGGCCGCTCTTTGCATCGAACACTCCTGCAAACCCCGTGCATTGAGCACCGGCCCCGGATTGCGCCAACTCCAAAAAACGCTTCAGGACGACGACTGCTGGTTGCCCACCATCACCCGGGAAGTTTCCGAACTCGCCCGGGTGGGGCGCCTGACGGCAGATGGCAAAGACGCACCCTTGTTGCTCGATGGACTGGATCGCGACAGGAAAGGTGAATCCCACGCATGGAGCGGCCCCGTCGGGGGGCAAGTCCAGTTCCAGTGGTCGGCACGTGTGCGAATCGCCGGGGCGCGCCTCGTGTTCGACAGCGATCTAAACCTTGGAAAGCAGATGCCATGTTCCTATCCAATTCCCAAGAAAAGCCATGCCATGCCCGCCTCGTTGATCAAGGCGTTCCGGTTGGAATTGCTCGATGACAGCGGCACCTGGCGGACGGTTTTTCGCGAGCATCAGAATTGTCAACGGCTAGTCAAGGTCCCGCTTGATCTCGAATCACGCGGCCTTCGTTTCGTCGCGGAAGAAACCTGGGGCGATTCGACGGCACGCCTGTTTGCCTTTGAACCGCTCAGCGCCTGTGACTTGGGGATTCCCGCTTATCCCGAAGGAGAAACCTTTACGGAAGTGCGTGCGAAAATCGATCCGAAGGATTTGGAACCGCCCGCCAACAGCATCAAACACTAACGAGCCGTCCACGGCGCGCGAAGCCGCGCATCCCTTACCCTCGATCATCGTAGCGGCAGTGTTTCTGCACCAGGTGCATGAACCAGCGCATTCTGCCGACGCCGGTCCCGGCAGCCAGGGAGCCGGCGGTCGTCACATGCATCCCGCCAACTCCACCGTCCTTTGCGAAGTCCTCAATCACGCGCGCTTCGATCTCTTCCGCCGACCCGTTGCGGAGAAGGAACGGAGGCATCTGGCCATGGATTATGGCGTTGGGCATTTTTGCCCGAATCAGCGCGACATCAACAGTCGGACCGTAGTTTACAACCTTGATGCCTAATTCGCGCTGGGCATCCAACAGGTGCCCCATGGCGCTGTCGGAATGCTGGTATCGGGTTGCATCCCCAGGAGCCAGAGCGGCGAATACGCGCTCCAGAACCGGAAAACAGTATTCCCGGTAAAGGTCCTCGTTAAACAGGGCGCAGTTGTCATCGGTGATCCACCAACCCAGATTTGTGTTTCCGGTGAACCGGCGCAGGATTTGATTCAGTTCCACCATCTTCTCCGCCAACAGATCGCGAAAACGGGCCATCAATTCTGGATGGTCATAAATCCAGAACATGGTGGTCTCGATTGAAAGGACGGACGTCATCACCGTGGCTGGTCCCCTGCCCCCTCCGCCGAGTTTTGGCAACGGTTTTCCCTCTGATTTACGGCGACCCCATTCCGTCCGGTACTCTTCGGGCAACGCCCAAGCCTCCAGATCGATTTTCTCCACTTTGTCGAGAACGCGCGCAAACTCATCAGGATTATCGGTCACCGGCATCAGCCATGGTGTTCCGCCTTCGTGATAGGCAAACTCAGAACCGAACAAATTCTCGATACGCCTGGGCTGGTGCTCCCAGGAATCCCCGCCGAAAAAATCGCGTCCCACATACTCCTTCATCACCCGGCATGCTTCCCCGTTGAGGCTGTCGCGATATTCCTTGTCCCGGTAATAACGGAGTGTGGAAGGAACTTCGAGAAACTCAAAGAGCCAGTGATCGTCGGGTGAAAAGCTGAGTGAACACCTGGGCTTGTCAGTTGTAAACCCGTTGCACCGCTCGTTCTCCTCCCAGAAAGCGGCTACATCCAAATCGCGAGTTCGATCGATAAACTCTTGCTCGATAATCGGCATAATGAGGCCATTAAAACGTTGCCTAACGCGAACTCCGATATTCCGCACGGGGGTAGAGGCGCAGTTGGATGTCGGAAATATCCCATTTGACGGGCGCTCCGAACGTTCCTCCCGGTTGAGGCTCAAACGTATTCACTTCTCCGAAGTGAAGCATCGGGGTGATATCAACCTCGACTTCCTCCCCGAAGAGATGGTGATGACGCCGGTTCGCGCGTTCATTGACGATCACGCCCGCCGTCGATTCCCGACTGCCTTTGGCGTAATAGGTCACCACGTATTTCTCCTTCCAATCGGCGGGAACCATGAAGGTCCGGCTCGGTCCGACTACATTCCCCTTCCCCGGGAAGTCCAGATTGATCGGTTTTCCATCGATGGTGCCGCTCCACTTTCCAGCCAGGCTGATTTCCTTCTCAGGCAGCTTGGTATGACTCAGGTAAACCGATCCGATGACGCCGATGTATTTTCCCTTCCTTGGCACCCCGATTTCCAATGCCAGGGTATTCTCACCCTCATGAAGCAGTGAAGTGACATCGGGATTAAAGAAGGAGGACTTCGATTGGAGAACTTGCCCGTTGAGGCTGAGCTTCCATTGGCTCTCGCATACGGTGAAAGGAGAACTCCAACCATTGGCAATCAATCTGAGGATGCCTTTATCCTTAAGCCACCCAGGAGGGACCGTGAAGGTACGCCGGGCGTGGAGCGGCTTCGTCGCGTCGGCGCCCACGGCACTATAGATATCAAGCCCCCAACTCTTCCATCCACTGTCGTTGAACCCGGGAGCAGTCCAATCGTCGCTTAACGATTCCTGCGTCCACTTCCAGCCTGGCTTCAAGTCAATGGCCTGATCGGTCCATTGCGATTTGGCAATCGGGCTCAAGTCAACCTTCATCGGGTCGGTTGAGCGCCAGATCTTTTGCTGATAACCCAGCCAGTGTTGCGAGGCGGTAGCCGCATCGCGGTCGCGGAAATAAAAGACCTGCACTTCCTCTTTCGGCACTGTCACGTTCGGAATCGTGAGATCCTTTCCATCTGCAGTAAAGCTGACTTCCTTGATCGAGTTCATCGCCACCTGATAAACCTTCTCAGGCTTGCGCTCCAAGGTCACATGCAAGGTAACCGTCCGGTCGGCTCCTGCAAAATTGTCAGCCACCACGACATCGTCGAGACCATTGTTCGTCCGGTAGCGTTGAACATAGACACCAGGATCGCTGGCGTAATTAACCGATGGCATGCCCAAGTTCGTCAGCAGATCGCGCAGGAAAGTTGTCTCGATCTCGCCGACCTGCCATATCCCTCTCACGTCTTTGGACTGGCGGAAGAAGGCGCTTCCGAGCGTGACCACCCGGCCTGCGCCGAGCTTGTGAACGACGATTGCCGGCGTGCCGTTTTCATACCGCGCCGCCACCTGAGAATCCGCGCCGGGTTCAAGCTCGACGCTCAGCAAATTGTGCTCGAAAAACTGGAAATCCAAGGTTGAACCATTATCGGGAAAGCTCTTGCCAGCCAGTTCCTTGAACAGGGGTTGGTTCTGCTCAATGATCACCGTTCCCGCGTCCTTCCCAGGTTTGCGCATGGCCTTGATCTTGCAACCTGTAAGCGACTGGATTGGCCATGAGTCTGGAGCGCTCGGAACCGAGCGACCGGTGAACGGAAGGACGACATAGGTGCCACCTTTTCGAATCCACTCTTCGATGAGTCCCAACGATTTTTCGGGCATGAGCTCGTTGCCACAATCAACCATGAGCGAATATCCGTCGATTTTGTGATCCACCAGCCCTCCGTCGTCCACATAGAGGGTTGATTGGCCGATTGCGGGGAACGAACCCCGGCCGAAGTCCCAATTCCAGATGCTCTGGATTTCGCGCGTCTTCTCGCCCAGCGAAGGAACCGGAGATGGGAGCAGCTCGCTGGCGGAGTTGGTTGAGCGGTAAAGAATAACCTGCGGACCGGAAATATCCCACCGTCCAAGTTGTTTCAGGACGGCGATATGGTTTTCATACCATTGCCGGACATCCGGCTTCGCGGTGCAAGCCTGGACCGTGAAGACGTGGTCGTGGCCGTTCAGTCCCTCAAAGAAGACACGCTGGTAGGTGCTGGCCATTTCCTCGACGTTGTTCGGAGGACCGGCATCTTCGCTGGTGGAGGGCAGGCCATAAAGGAAGCTGTAGCGTTTGTACCAGAGGAAGGCGAATTGCCCTTCCCCGGTAAAGTGGCCAAAACCGCCAAAGCGGCTTGCCAGATCGATCCAGCGATCCGTACCAAAGCCGTTTGGAGCCATGAATTTAATCGGGCGATTGGGATCGGCCTCCCGCATTGCGGCGAGGCCAATCGCCCAAGCGTCGTGCTTCCCGTCGGAGAGCCAATCGTTAAAGAGCGTCCAGAGGCGGTTGCGATCCGGCCCCAAGTAAGGATAAACCGAAGGCGTATCAGTGCTGAGGAAAACGCGACCGCTGAAGAATTCCGACTCCATCGCCAGGCGGTTGTGGCCCGGCTTAAGAAGCTTCGAAACTTCAATAACACCCCACCCCCCAATCTCGCCGATCTTTTCGCCGTTGAGATATACAGGAACAAGGGTATGCGGGTTACCGTAGATCTTCGCAAAATTATAAAGATAGAGCGGTTTGCCCTTTGCCAGGTCTGCCGGGGTAACGTCGAAATCGCGGACGCACCACTTGGTCTTGCCAAAATACTTCAGCCAATGAATGGCGCCCGGCAGGTTCATCTTCTCCCAGGGAGTCTGCTTGACGTCAGCCTTCCACCATTCACCGGACAGACCTTCGCCGGGCTGAGCCTCCACCCGGACATACCAGTTTCCATCCAAGTCCTTCACCATTCCCGGCAATCCAATGAAGGTGGCGATTTCCGGAATCGGCACTGCATCCCATTTTCGGAATGGCTTGGATGACCGGCCGAACATGGCTGAAACCTGGGCCAGACTGAGATGCTGCTTGTCCCGCAGGGTCTCGTGCCAGCTCAGCGTCGCCGAAGGACCGTAATCGGCATGATAATTGAACCAATCATCATGAAACAGCTCCCCGTAGGGCGCCATCCAGCTCCCGATGTCCGGGCGATCAGCCAGCAGGCGGACCTGCTCCTGGGCCTGGCGGGCCATGTAGAGGCGTCCTTCGGGATTGAACCACGACTGGTGTGGGCGTGACTTTTCCTCAAGTTGCTGATTATGCCAGCCGCCCTGAAGGAAAAAGGCCGGTTCTTCGAATGCCTCGGTGAACTGCTTGACTTGCGGTACGCCGCCGTTGAGACGGCAACTCATCGGAATGCCACGCTTGGCGGCTTCCTCAATCTCCCAACCCATTGCATTCCTTTCATCGATGCTGTAGTTGTCGTCGAAGTTGGTCGGAGCGGGCCAAAGCTCGAATCGAAAGTTGTGTTTGGCACAGAAATCCAGATCTTCGGATGGGTCTGTCGCAGTAAGGGTATCCTTGTCCACCCTTCCAACCCAGTTGCCACTAAAACCGTAAAATCCCCAACCATACCGATCAAAGCGATCCAGATATTGCGGGTAAGAAAGCTCCATGACAACACCAGCACTCCTGGCTGCGGGCGAAGAGAGCAAAAATGTTTTCAGAACGTTGGCAGTTGCGGCGGATATCACGGACCCCGTATTGCCCAATGCAAATCCGGTGTATGTCTGGCCGCCATCGACGGTAACGAGCGGATATTGTTTTCCATCGATGTCGAGCGTTCCACGCGTTACCCCGGGCGAGAGGGTGATGTCAGCCAGGAATTTGCCACTGACCGCAGCCGCGTTCTTTGGACTGCTTGCATCGAACCGCCAAACACGAAACTCGTTCTTTCCGTCCGAAACGGTCTGGAAGGTTGCCTTTAGTTTTCCGTATCCCCGCAGAGTATCCGGGTGATTGACCGTTGAAGTGGCAACAACTTTGTCGTCTTTTGGAACGACCTCAATTTGCTCTTGGGCGTGGATGAGAAAAGGACAAGTCAGGCTGGCGAGAACCAGGAGGGGCAACTTTTGCATATTTTTTGGAAAATAAATCGGTCACAGATAGAAGCCTTCAAACAGTGAAATATAAGGAGAAAGACGGGGGTGCGGAAGTTCCCTTGCAAGATCAGTGATGGTGACTCTTCCGGGCATACGATTGGATCGTTAGATAAACGTTATTCTGCTTTTCCAACGAGGAACGGATACGTCAACGGAAACATTCACAGAAACTTCATTCACTCTGAGATGCATCGGAACCGGCGCAAACGCTGTCCATAACAACATCCCCACGCCACGTTAAGCGCCATGTCGTTATCCCATACTTCTCTTCGGTGGTGTGTGCTGGCAAGGCATAGCGCAGTTCGACAGGCGCGCGATTCTTAAGCATCCCGCCATCCAGATAGATGAAATCGCCCAGGTGGGGTGGATGGACCACATTTCCTCCAACCTCTACTCGAAGTGAATCTTCAGGTACCCAGCCGGGAATACGGATACGGATCGGCTCATCGGTTTTCGGCACTACGCACACCACGGCTTCATCGGTGCGGGAATGCGTGACGCGGAGATGGTCATCCTCGTAGTCGAAGTGCCAAAGCAGCGAGATGCCGCGATGGGCCGGCACTGTTGTGTGCGTATAAAGATCAGACAATGAGTGGACGACGGCCGCGAGCACATCGTAGATCAAATCCTTTACCTGGCGCTCGAACTGGCAACCCCACCCGCCAATCCAGTTTTCCTCGATGGTCAGGTCTCCCTTCCGGGCAGGCGCCCCCACATCTTCCCGCGTGATTTGTGTGGGCAGGAGGCTCGAACGCAGAATGCGCTCCACATCATCCAGCAGGTCGGTTTGGTGATCGTGCACTGCCAGCCAGAGCGCGAGTTGAGCGATGTCACCCGGGCTGGCCGATTCGCATTGTTTTTCTCCAAAGCGATTTTGAGCGTAGCCTGAGGTCATCCCGAGATCATGGCTGGTCCATCCGTCCCGTGAAATATTCCGCTGCCAGATCGAGTGGCGGTAAATATTGGTTACCGTATCGATATAATGCCTCTGCCCGGTGAGCCTGCCAAACAGGAACAGGCCGCGCAATGTGCCCATATAAGAATGATTATGGCCATAGTGATCCGAGGTAAAAAACTCCGTCCTCGCTTCGCCGTCCTCGTCAGCGATCATGCGCAGATGATGGCGCGCCATTCTGTCGGCCAGACGGAGCGCGAGCTCGTCTCCGGTCGCCTCGTAAAACCAGACAACGGCCTCGATGCAGCGGCCAGTGGTCTGCGTCGCGTCGAACCAGCCGGCCGGGTTCTCCTCTTCGGCATGGAAGCGATGCTCCCACAGCGGAACCGTGCCCCACATACCAAGCCGCGAGGTGTCATAGTGGCCGTCATCGCGAAAGGCACGATCCAGCGATTGCAAAAAGATGTGCCCTTGATTCCGTGCCCAGGCATTGTCGCGCCAGCGGACGAGCGCATGGTAGGCAAGCATGGTTTCGCGCAGATTGTGCGGATTGATTTCGTGTGGATAACGTCCTTTACCGTCGCAGACCAATAGTCCGTCGGGGTTGTCGGTCAGCCGTTTCAAGTTGGCGAGCATCGCCGATTCGATCGGCGCGGGGATTGAAAACCCGGTTGCCTGCTCCGGGCGGAGCATCGCATCCCACCAGCGCCCCGTATCGTGAGCGGTTTCATACCCGCCCGTGGGCAAGAAGTGCTGTTCGGGATTCAGCCAGGCGAGACAGCACTTGGCTGCGCGATCCATTGCGAGGCGAACAGCCCCCTGCGCGGCTGGCTGGTTTGAAGGCTCCGCCGGAAAAGCAGCCAGCGGCATCAGTAGCACAAATGCCAACGTCGCGAACGTCTTTGCCAATGGCGCACATGGTTTTATCATCTGATCCTCTCCTGAAATTGTGGAATGCGAACCGTTGCTTGGGTCTCGCTTGAAA
>Ga0118677_10010013_pt1 | contig 14635 bp, 19 predicted proteins | sample AliMusrvi5mmetaG_FD_86154 | JGI IMG/M metagenome (GOLD analysis project Ga0118677, IMG submission 86154) | reverse complement strand
GAACTGAAGGTTTGTGTTCATTTGTACATCGAAAGAAACCCGTTTTCATGACTTTATAAAGCCAAGAATTGCATAAAGTGTAAACCGGTAAATGAAGGATGCCCAATTGTCTTTGTGTTTTCTTAGTGATGTTAAATTAACTACATGAATTATATGAAATTTTTATAATTAAGGATAACTAAATACATCAATAAGTAACACTTATTTTAATGAACAGCACCGAATTGTGCCAAACCACTCCTTACTGCCTGTAGCAAGGCCTCCTTCAGCTATACCAACCATAACCTTATTGCTTGGGCAAAAAGTCCATGCTTTTGTTTGTATATTCAAGTCAACACATTCTGTAGCACTTATCTGAGGAGTCGAACCAGTATCACCCTTTGGCCCAGCTGAACCAGTTAGACCAGTATCACCCTTTGGCCCAGCTGAACCAGTTGGACCAGTATCACCCTTTGGCCCAGTTGGACCAGTTAGACCAGTATCACCCTTTGGCCCAGCTGAACCAGTTGGACCAGTATCACCCTTTGACCCAGCTGAACCAGTGGGACCAGTATTACCCTTTGGTCCAGTTGAACCTGCCACACCAGGAGAGCCATCTAGTCCATTATCCCCTTTTGGTCCTGTAGCCCCCGTGTCCCCTTTAGGGCCAACTGGGCCAGTAGCACCAGTGTCGCCTTTTGGACCAGTCGGGCCTCTAGAACCTGTTGGTCCAGAAGCTCCAATGGTAAAATCCCAAGTCTGTTGACCTACGGGAATAGGTAACTTATCATTCGTGTAAGTATTGACTTTCAATGACGAATCACCAGAGGTGCAAAAAGATGGGTTACCTGGGCAGTTAACAATAAGTTTTGTGGAAGTTTGAGAAACAGTTGTTAACTTAACTCCACCCAGTGTGACTATGGTATTTCCTGTGCTACTTAACCCGTTTCCTGTGATTGTTATTTGTGAAAAGCTAGGGTCGATTACGACACTACTAATTCCAGTTGATAAATCGGAGTAAACTTTGCTGCTACTTGATAATATAATTAGTGCTAAAATCAGTTTTTTCATTTTATTCTCCAAATGGAAACATAAGAAAGCCTAAAGACTGATGTGCTAAAGGCTAAAAAATACTAACAAGTTGATTCTGCCGACTGGAACCAGCTTGCTGGGAAAGATTATCCTTTTATACGACATGAATTTCTTCTAGCCCTTGAGCAAAGTGGTTCTGTTTGCAAACAAACAGGTTGGAAACCTGCACATTTATTAGTTTTTGACGAAGATATTTTAATCGCTTTTATGCCCCTGTATCTTAAAGAACATTCTTGGGGTGAATATATTTTTGACCATCAATGGGCTCAGGCTTATCAACAACATAGCATAAACTATTATCCTAAATGGCTCACAGCCATTCCTTTGACCCCTTGCCAAGGCTCCCGTATTATTATTCGAGATCAGATTGATTGCTTCACAATAACGCAATTATTACTGACGTTTATAAAAAAACTTTCAGAAGAACAAAATATATCATCATGGCATTGCTTATTCCCTACCCTGCCTCAAGTAAAACTACTCAAATCTTTACAGTTAAGCATTCGTGAAGGTGTTCAGTTCCAGTGGTTTAATCAAGATTACCAGAGCTTTGATGACTATTTACTCACACTTAATAGTAGCAAACGCAAAATGATCAAGCGTGAACGTAAACGGATAATGGAACAAGGTATCGAATTACAATGCATTTCAGGCCCAGAGATTAGTTCACAACAATGGCAGATATTCTATAACTTTTACTCAATGACCTATTTAAAAAAGGGCTCTCAACCCTATTTAAATCTAGCCTTTTTTGAACAAATAGCGGGCACCATGGCTGAGCAACTATTGCTTGTATTTGCTATTAAAGATGATAATCCTGTCGCTGCCGCACTGAGCTTTGTTGGCGCTGATACGTTATACGGACGCTATTGGGGGTGTTATGACGAATACCATAGCCTGCACTTTGAAACATGTTATTACCAAGGAATCGATTATTGCATTCAAAAAGGCTTGAACCGATTTGACTCTGGCGCTCAGGGTGAGCATAAAATTGCTCGGGGCTTTGAACCAGTAACTACTTATTCGGCGCATTGGCTTCAAGATAGTCGGTTTGCAAAAGCCGTTGAACACTTCGTCATTGAAGAAAGAAAAGCCATTGAACACTATAAGGAAAGAGCCACTTCTTACCTGCCATTTAAGCAGGTGGATTAAAATTATTTTGAAATTTGCATTATAGCTGTTACATTCAGAGTATCTTTTTTACAAAGTATCAATTTAATTTTAACTAAAACCATCAGGGATTAATAATGGCTGATTTTAAGAAATACGTATGTGATGTTTGTGACCATCTTTATGATGAAGCAGAAGGAGATGCAGAATCTGGTATTGCTCCAGGCACATTATGGGCAGATATACCCGATGATTGGCACTGTCCAGTTTGTAAGGTCGGAAAAGAGGACTTCAGCTTGTTAATATAATTTAATATAAACGATAGCGCAATTACAGGGGAACGAACTCATCGTTCCCTTTTTATCTATAACTGTTAAGCCTGAACAGACTGTAAAGCTGTTATTACATCAGGTTTTGAAATGACGTCAGAAATCATCTCCCTCGCTTCCGCGCTCAGCCTTTGCCTATCTTTGCCAACTGGCTTTATTAGCGGCAAAAAAGAGACTTCCACTTCAATCTTTTCCAGACTTAACATTCTCAAAAGATGAGGAATAAATTCATCGTCCCCCACAAAAGGGGCTTGTTGTTTAGTCTCACCTAAATACTCAATCGCAATCGGCTGAATATTAGCCTTTGCTAACACTGCCGGTTGAAACAATGACGCATGAAAACCGAGAACCTCATCGCCCTGAGTCGTAGTGCCCTCAGGAAAAGCAATAACATTACCCTGTTGTTTTAACGCCCAAATTATTGTTTCCGAGATAATTTTAATTTGTTTCTTATCTCCCCTTCGAATAAAGATCGTACCTGCTTGCCTGGACAAAAAACCAATAATTGGCCAGCTTAAAATATCGCTCTTAGCAACAAAATAGGCCGGCAAGAATTGACCTATTACAACAATGTCTAACCAGGAAATATGATTGCTCACTAAAAGAGTGCCTTGTTCTGGCAAAGCTCCCGATTGAGTGATTGATAAATTCAAAATTCTGCTAAACCGTCTTAGCCAATGGACTTTTAATATGTCACGACTTTTTTTTGCTACATTCAATGAACACAGCACATTAAGCAAAGGAAAAACTATCCCCGCTATTATGATACCGTAACAAAATAATAAAACGATTTGCGTAAACTTATAAAGTAACCGTATTTTCAATTTCATTAGTCGCCTGATAACCTTTGATATAGTGCTTGCTGTAACGATCCTTTAACTGATCCAGTGGTAATAAAACGAACAAGTCCATGCAATTAAAATCTTTATCCCAATAAGGTTCACCACAAATTAAAGCGCCGAAACGGAAATAAGCCTTTAATAAAGGTGGAATACCTGATTCATCACGCTGACACCTTAACCCTGCAGGCACTGTGATACTAGGAGTTACTTGAATATTGGAGGGTGCAATATTTTTGGGGTCGATATTTCGATAAACAGCATCGACTGCGAAACCACTTGGCCCTGGCGTGATACTCGCACAGCCTAATAGGTAATTATATTGACCTTCTAAGGCATATTGTACCAATGCCGACCAAAGAGTCGTTAATACTGCTCCACCTCGAAAATCTGGATCTACGCAAGTTCTACCGACTTCTAAAAAACGGCCTGGAAGAGCCAAAACCTGATCAAGATTAAACTCATCCTGAGAATAAAAACGGCCTAATCGTTGGGCCTGATATTGGTTTAATAAGCGAGTGTAACCTACTATTTTTTGGTTAACATTGTCATAGACAACCAAATGATCACAGTAACTATCAACCTCATCATAATCGAGTCCCTCTGATTCCGTTTTTAGTTTTGCGCCCATTTCCTTAGCAAAAACACGATAACGTAAAGCTTGCGCTTCTTTAATTAATTCGTCCGTATCTGCCAAAAAACATTCGAGTTTTTTAATTGCCTTAATGGGCGCTACTGTCTCTGTTTTTTTCATCGATTTTCACCTAACTCAAATAAATATGCGATAGGTTAATCAAGAAAAATGTCAAATTGGTTAACGGAAAATGACAATCCCGTTAATTTTTCATGACAAAATAAAGACTATTAATAAAATCAGAGAGAGGTTACCAATCTCATGTTATGTTGAATAAAGTTAAATGGTAATCAAACAGCTACCAATTCATAAATAAGGAACCCATAATTAAGTGATGCATAGTATCCGGAGTCGAATTAATACGGGTTAGATATTGATTTAGATAGCCACCCTCGGCACGGAAGTTTTTATTAAATGACCAGCCCAACCCGGCAAAGAAACGGTTTTGATCAAATCCAGATTGACCGCCGGTGGGTGTAGAATTAGCTCTGACAAATGCTTCATCCCAAGAAATTAAACTTAATCGTGGCTCAACTTCAAGAGGATGCATAAAACGAATCATCTGACGTGGTCGTACGCGCACTTCGTTATTATTGTAAGGAATAAAATTACTTTCAATCATCGTTCGGAAAGTAACCGTTCCAATGCTGGTAGGCAAAATATAGCGAAATGCAGGCCAAACATCCTGCTGTGCTTTATAAGGTGCAACCACACCTGATGCGCTTATTTGTTGTGTAGGTAGATAAGTATAACCTGCCCAAATGGTTGCTCGGTCAGTCAGTGAGTAACCTATTGCAGCACGCGCCATACCCTGATACCAATGATTCCAGTCATGATCCCAACGAGATTGTCCTTCTAACCAGATACGCACCTTATCTAATTTTGGATCAACGGCTTTCAGACTACCTTCACCAACGACTTGCGCCCAACTCCCGGCATCCTGAACTAAATCATCTTGTACAGCCGGTGTCGATGCGGCCAGTGTTGTATAAGCCGCACTAGTAGCACTAAGGGCCGTTAGAGCCATAGCCAGTGTTTTAATTGATTTGTTTTTCATTAAGAAAACCTTATTATTGTAGTTTTGAATGAGTGTTAATCAGCTAGTTTCATGCCATATTTAAAAATCATTACAATTTAACAAGTAAAAATTATGAAGCATTAAATTGAGCAATTTAGGCTCGCAAAAAGGGTTCTAAAAAACCAATTAACAGTCTTCATTTCAACCGATGGTTCATTTGATAACCCTCAAAACACTATCAGACTTTTGCATTGGCATTGGCCATTCCTTCACGCCATAATGCTTTCTAATGAGATAAAATCTGGAACTGCCGATGCTGTTGACTATAAAAATCGCTCATGAAATAGTTCTCTTAATGTTTGTGAAATGCAATATTGAATTGATTGTACTAAAAACGGTAGACGAAACAATAGCCACTGGCTGTTTTTAAAGGAATACGCTGCCGATACCGCAAATCAGGATAAGCTGGATAAATATAAATTTCATATCTAGAACGAGTCTGGTAATATCGATTGCTATAAATACTATAGGGAACGACTGAAGAACGCTTTATCAAAACTTTATTGGTACCCTATTTATCTCAAAAACAAATATACGTTACTCCGGTTTCAATTAATGGAAACGTAAGCGTTGACCGTATTAAGCATGAGCTGAGAAATTTAGCCTATAACTTTGATTATGTCAGTACTTTCTATGATTTTTATGGATTTAAGGGTAAAGTTGCAGGCGAAACTAAAATATCTTTAGAGTCTAGAATTAAGGGATCAATCAAGGAAGAAATAAGAGGACGGCTTATACCTTATATTCAAATGTATGAATTTGAAGGCTTGTTATTTTCATCACCAGAGCATATAGCCGTAGTGCTACAGAGTGAATCACTTAATGTCTGGGCTAATGACATTTTAATAAGCTTTAACAATAATCCTGAAAAAGTTAACGATTCTACAGAAACAGCCCTATCAAAGCGTTTAGAGAAATTTACGAATTATAGAAAGACTACACATGGGCCAAATATTGCACAACAAATTGGTTTAGCAAAAATGCGAACTATGTGCCCAGGGTTTAATGACTGGTTAACAGAATTGGAACGACTTGTTTCATAATGTAGCCTGGTTAATATTGTTCCCAATCCGACCATTCACCGGCAGCTATGGGTCAATAGCTCTAGGATGCTTTAAGCGCATTCTGATAAGACGCTGAGCCTAAGCCCTGATACTTTTTTTTAAACGCTGTTTAAACGCCCAAGCCACATCTGCTGCTTGCCGGTTTTCTTTAACATCACGAACTCTAAAGAGTTGTACGCCAGTCATAACCCCCAAAGCCGTCGTCACCGCCGTGGCTGTTGCCTGCTGTATCAATAACAGTAACTATACGCATCATATTAGCCCTAATTCAGCCTTCTATTTTTAATTTTCTAATGGAGTAATGGGTGGATTTGAAATACTGATCTTCAGAAAATTATTGTCTTGGGCATTATTGAAATGCATAATACGTAAAATGGTGTGAGCTTTGAGTGAGTTGAGACAACAAATACAAATCCTGTCTCACTCCCTTACATTGCTAATAATTCATTTTAGCCTTTAAAGGAAATTAATTTATGTCGGAAGTCAAAGCGATACAGATTGCAGAAAATCAGTACATCTATGTAGAGGTAGATGGCAATGAAGATGTTTCGGCGTTACCAAAATCAACTCATGCCACAGATGGAAAATGGCAGAGTACAGGTCCGCAAAATTCCAGTATCTGTGGGCCCGTGGATGATGCCATTGATGCATTAAAAGCCTTACAACAAAATATCAAAACCTTGTCGGAAACAGTCCATAAGAGTTTTGAAGCCAATCAACCAGAAGAATGGTCTTTAGAAATTAACATCGGTTTTAAAGGCAATGTCAGTCCAATTCCAGTCATTTTAAGTGGCGAGGCATCCGGTGCGATTAAAGTAACAGCGACATGGAAAAAATGACTGCTTAAACCATGTTTGAATTGATCGTTCGTGTATTTGCAAAGAATCCTAATCCTGAAAAAAAGGATGTATTTCTTGGTACTGCTTTTCTTATCAATGATCAATTCTTGTTAACCGCGCGGCATTCCTATACAGAGAAACACTTTTATGTCATCAACGCCTAACAATATTTATTATACCGGCAATCCAAAAGCACCGTTAATCCCTGAAAAATGGAAAGAACTGCCCTTCGTCGATCCCAAACTTGCCGAAGATCCTAAATATTATGTTGCGCCCAAAGCTCTTCGGGATGCGGTTAATATAGCATTGGAGTTAGGCTTGCCACTGCTTTTAACTGGTGAACCAGGGGTTGGCAAATCCTGCAATGGCCTGACCTGGAATTGCTGCATTTATTGCTGGCGAATGAGGATATGGCTCGCAGTCCTGATGTGTGGTTTAACATTCATCAAGTGTTATTTTTGCGGATTAGTCAAGACAATTGCCCAGAAACGCCAGAAGCCATTGCCAGTTTAGTGGGGCCTTTGGTCTGTAAAAATCCGCAGCAACAGCAACGACTGTTACCTATTATTAAGCAATGGTTAACAAGCAAAACGCCTCCTGTTCAAGCGACTGTCACTGCGCCTAAGTTAAATAAAGCAAGTCCATCAGCAAACTGGCACCAACGGCTTAGTCAATTTAATCGGCGTTATTTACGAGGAACTGCGGTATTGATATCTTTGCTGGTATTACTGGCACTTGGTATTGGAGACTATCAGCAATCTCAATCTGATCCTAATCTTAATCTTAATCCAATAATTGAACCACCACCCAATCCTCCAGGCAAGATTAAATCGTCTAAAACGATTATTCCTATTACCAATTGGGTTAAACCTAATTTGCTTACGTCACCTATAAAACTTTCAACCGTATGGCAAGATATTGGTTACGCTATTGTTATTGGCTTACCTATAGTACTAACCCTCTTGTGGTTGATTTGGCGTTACCGTAGCCGAAAGATTTTGCGAGAACAACAAGCCGAGGATGACTATCTGATAACAGGCCTAAGTTTCAATCATTCCGATCAAGTCACTGCAGCGCCTTTTGCGGGTCCGGAAATTATCCGTGCAGCCAATCGACTGATTCGCCCGTTTTGGATAAAGTCGCAACAGTTAGATTTGGGGGCTACGGTCGTAGCCACTGCCAATCACTTTGGTTTATTTATGCCGGTGTATGTGCAACGCCCCGTGCACCCAAAATATATTGTTTTGGTTCAAAGCATTCATGGTAAAGATCAACTGACTGATGTGGCCAAATTACTAATCGACGAATTAAAGACTCTTAATGTCGCTATTAGCAGTTATCGTTTTCGTGATGATCCACGCCGTCTTATTCCTTGGACACTGGTTGAAGGGGATAAAAACTCAGTGCAGAGCCTAACCGAATTAGCATTAAATAGAGAAAATGCTCGTCTAATAATAATAAGTGACTGGGATATTTTATTCCATCCCTATCAACCAGAACAACCGCAAGCCTGGATTACAGAACTTGAAGCATGGAAACAGCGGATTTGGTTGAGTCCTGGTTACGATAATCCAAAATGGGCCGAACGAGCCCGTGAACAAGCGCAATCCATAAATATTCGATTATTGCCTTTGGCCAGAGAAAATATCCAGAATTTAGCAAACTGGTTATCTCAGGACGGCAATCCACCCGCACCCGAAGGTCAGATTGATAAGGACTATATTTTGCCAGAAATATTCACTCAAACGTCTGAATCCTGGCTTGAGTGGCGTCCACCGCATGGCATTAATTTAAAAATATTGATTGCTCAATTGCACAGCTACTTAGGCGACGATGGTTTTTTATTGCTGCAAGCTCTAGCCGTTTTCCCTAAGCCACTTTGGCCCATTCTGCAAATGCTGGATATTGAGTTGTTCTCATCAAGTCGCGAGTCTGCCAGCATAAAAACGAATGGGATACCTTGGAGACATAAAACAACCGAAACGACCCTCCCTAAAACCGACGTCGATCCGCTAAGACATGATCGTGAAAAGCGTTTGGTTAAAATTAGTCGCTTACCTTGGTCTCGGCATTCCCATATGCCAGATTATATCCGTGAACGGTTGCTTAAAGCACTGAATCATAAAGAGCGGAAAACTATCCGAAAAATTTGGCGTGATGTCTTGGAACTACTTATTTCCAACGAGGGTAATGTGCCCATAGATCTTCCGATTGCTGTATCCAAAAAAAGCAACTTCAATTTTCAGTATTGGCTAGAGACCCAAAGTAACAAGAGTGCGATGAGCGATGCGATCTTTGTCAACATTCTATTGGGTCACAAACTGGGTCTTTTAGATTTTCGCCTGCCCCAGGCACTCGACAAACTATTACCGGGTGCAAGTAAGTGGTTGGATCTGCGTCCAGCATTGACGGCCATTATATTGGCAGGCTTGAGTATTTGGGGGCTGGATTGGACTTGGCAATACCAGGGTAAAGCCGCTTTAAGCCAATACCTGCAAAGGAGTATTGATCAGGAAAATGCCCAATGGCCGGTTGATGTGTTTTATCAAACAGACACCCACGATCTGGCTAACGCGCTGCAAAAAAACCTGACTGCAATTAAATTTCCAGCCAAGGCACAGCCAGACAACACTCAAATACCAAACGGACCCAATACCATTAATTACGCCCCCGGCGGGCAAGCAGTTGCACAACGGGTGGCAGAGCAATTGGCGTGGCTCACTTATGGCGCTATTCCAAAATTAATCCAGTCAGCCAGCTTACCGGCCTACAGTCTGCAAGTACAACTGACGCAAACGTATCAACCTACTGCCGTATTTAACGATGAAATGACTTTTGAGTCAACGTTTAACAAAGACGTCAAGACCGTTGATGTGCTTCTTGAGCCTAAAATGGTCGATATTAAACCCGGTACTTTTAGGATGGGCTCCTCGGCTAAAGAAGTTGGTCGGTTTGATAATGAAGAACCACAACATCAAGTGACCTTGACTCGCCCATTCGCTATCGGTCAATAGTAAGCGCTCAATAAAGCGCGTACTTCCCCTACCCAGAAGAATCGGTATTTTTAATATTCCAGGGTAACAAAGCTTCAAGCTTTTCTACCGTATCAGCATAAGGCAATGCCTTGAGCACTTGAGTTAAATAGCTATAGGGTTCCAATCCATTGGCTTTAGCTGTTTCAATTAAACTGTAATGAATCGCGCTGGCTTGTGCTCCTTTGGTCGTATCAGAAAATAGCCAGGCCTTTCGACCGATGACAAAGGGACGAATGGCGTTTTCAGTCAGCACATTGCTAATAGAAAGATCACCATTCGTACAATAGATCATCAGCTTATCCCATTGATTGCTCAGATAAGTCATAGCCTTTCCAGTTAAGCCATCTTTGGGTACTTTGTGTTGATTATCACCCAGGTACTTCTTTATTTCATCCAAAATAAGTCGGCTTCTTTTGCAGCGTTGCTGGAACTTTTCAGCGGCACTCAGTACTTTGATTTCCCGCTCAACCCTATAGAGTTTATTGATTAAACGCAGGAGGTGATCGGCTTTAGTTACTCTATGCGACTTGCCTTTCTTCGGTTTAGGTTGCGCGTCAACGGCTTCTTTAAATTTGCGACGCGCGTGATCCCAACACCCCAGTTGGGTGATGTGATTAATACGGCACACCTCATTGTAACTGGCATAGCCATCGGTTTGCAGATAACCATGAAAACCATCCAGCAGGCGCAAGGGTACTTCCTCACCACGGGATGGATCGTATTCAAATAACACGCTGGGTTGCTCAGGTGGTCCTCCAAGAGTCACCCACATATACTTTTTCGATGTCGCCGGTCGCCCGGGTTCTTTGAGTACCTGTATTCGGGTTTCATCGGCCATAATGATGTCACCGGCCTGTTGATGATCGCGGATAAGATTAACGAGAGGTTGTAGTGGTCTGGCTAAACGAATCATCCAGTTGGCGAGCGTAGCTCTTGAAAGTTCGCCGCCATAACGCGCCAAGATGTTTCCGACACCGCACCGACTTTTTCTTCATCACTCAACCGGATAAAGATTTGTTCGCGAGGTAAGTTTTTAGCAAAGGGTTTACGCCCTCTTTTTGGCTTAGGCTGGCTAGATTCAGGTGTTTCGACTTCATCGCACTCTTCAATGAAGTCTACATCGTCGACTGTTTCATCCGTTGCCGTTTCAAAATCAATCGTGGCCTCAACTTCGGCATCATCAAATAACGAACCTTGTCCGGACTGTTCACTGGAGGGTGAAAAGCGCTTGATTCTGGCTAAGCGCAGAGCTTCTTCCAAAATCTGAATACGTTTTTTGAGCGAAGTAATGACTTCAGACTTAAGCTCAACGGTTTGCGTTAACTCATCGACACGTTGCGCTTTTTCAAGTAAATCAGCGATGAGCTCTGGCGACAAAAAAGCCAAGCTATCATCGTGTTCTAAGGCAGGAAAGTTCTTTAAAATCATGCCTATATTATACTTTATTTCAATCAATAATGCTGGTTTTTCTTTAAAAAACAGACTCATAATGTCGAGTTTTATGGCCTTTCATCACGGTAATATCGTAACCGTCCAATAGCCAGTTCAACTGCTGTCCCGTTAAGGTCATCAGAGCCTGATCTCCCTTCGGCCACTTGAATCTATCCTCAACCAACGCCTTGTAATAAAGTACAAACCCGGTGTTTTCCCAGAACAGACATTTGATTTTAGTGTGGTGCTTATTAGTGAAAACATACAATCCACCATCAAACGGATTATGCCCGAGTTCAGTCTCAACAATCGCCGCCGAGTCCACGATGGGATTTGCGAAAATCAATAGCCTGCCTATAAATATAAACTTCAGAGAGCTCTAAAAGCGACTACCTGAACCCGAGCAAAGCCCGCATTAGGCTCAAGCTCAACCGGATTGCAAGCCACCCAAAGTTTGCGCTTCCAATAACTAAACTGGTGTGGATGCAATACCTGCTGCCGACAATAGCTTGCCTGGGATAATCCAGAGTCCTGCCATTGCGCGAGGTGAAGTTTCCAAAAATCGTGATCGTGTGTTTTTTTTATCGATGTCATCAGTAATCCCAAAAAAGTTATCCTCGGGATAGTCTGACATGACCGGCTGTGTGTTGTGAATTACGCCGAAAATTGAGCGCTTACGTAACGTACGTTATTATTTACGTAACGAAAGCAGTTAGAAACGTAACGTTCGTTATTATTTACGTAACGAAAGCAGCTAGAAACGTAACGTACGTTATTATTTACGTAACGAAAGCAGTTATAAACGTAACGTTCGTTATTAATTAGGTAACTCGCAAAAAATAACCTCCATTTTATATTCTTAAATTTGAGGTTGGATAGTCACATACTATTTTGGCAGTAAGGTATCCCGTTCTATCCGGTTGCCCAAAGCTTTAAATGCATTTTTACATAGTTTCACCCCTTTTTGGTAAGTGGTTTCCAGCCACTTCACAACGGGACACTCGCCTTTCCAAGTCATCGTTTTTGCCCATTCCAAGGTGACTTCCTGTGTGTTTAAAAGCGTCGTACTCCAATGATTCTCGAGGATTCCCCAGCGGCGTTCGAATTGATCATGATCTTTGGTTTTGATCGGTAAAATTAGGTCTATAGCATACATCAGTTTTAAGGGGGATCTGATGCAAATTAGTGGCGGTTATTTTTTGCGAGTTACCTAAGCTGTAGTAAACTAACCCAACTGAACTAAGTCAAACATACGTAAATTTATGCATACCTACAACATTCACGATGCTAAAACACATCTATCCAGACTAGTGGAGCAAGCGGCAAAAGGTGAATCCTTTGTCATCGCTAAAGCGGGCAAGCCAATGGTTAAAGTAATTCCTCTTAATACTCCAGAGTCTACTCAAATCAAACGGTTTGGTTTTATGGCAGGACAAATCAGCGTACCGGATGATTTTGACAGAATGAGCCAATACTTAGTGAGCATGCTGTAATTATTGGAACTTTACCACCCATACATAAAGATCCCTATGACCGTCTTTTGGTTGCACAAGCCATTGTTGAGGGTATCACCTTACTGACAGCCGAAGCTTATGGGGCTAAATATCCTGGTTCGGTGCAATTTGTAAAATAACTTTCATTAAATATTAATATTCCACTGAGTTAGCTATGCAAGCCATTAGAAATCCAGTTACCTGGTTTGAAATTTATGTCGAAGACATGGTGCGAGCCAGGACATTTTACGAAGCAGTGTTTGATTGTGTACTGACACCAGAGCTAACAGATGGAAGCTTCGAAGTGCTTCGTTTCCCTGGAAAAATGCCCGGTATTGGAGCAATGGGGGCTTTAATGAAACATCCCATGAGGAAGCCATCGGTTGAAGGGAATATGATCTATTTCCATTGTGATGATTGCCAGATTATAGCCGAGCGAGCAGTTAATAGTGGCGGAACTATTTTTCGCCCTAAATGGAGTGTTGGAAAAGACGGTTTCATTGCAATCATTGGCGATAGTGAAGGTAATGCAATAGGACTGCATTCGTTTAACTGATGACTAGATTCTGTCAACAACTTTGCCTGCTTTGTTTTATCTATTTACCTAATGAATAAAGATAAGGATTGTATTCAGCATGGGTGCGTAATATAGTACGCATCATATAAGCTAAAAGGAATTAATCAGTGGCAGAGGAAACGATACTAAAACGTGTAATAATCTATGCTCAAGAAAATGGGAAGGAGCCTTTTACCGATGAGAAACTACAGAACAATTAGCGATATTGAAGAAGAATACCTTCGTAATCATCCAGAAGAAGTTGACGATTATATTAATATACTCTTCGATGAATATGCTGAGAGCAACGATACTGCATCCCTTTTGTCATCCTTGCGAGTAGTGAGTCGGGTAAAAGGAGTCAGCCGGATCGCTGAGATTTCCGGTCTTAGTCGTAAGGGTGTTCAAAATGCTCTTTCGAATAACGGCAGTCCACAATTTAGCACGGTGAATGCCATTATGCATGCAATGGGATACCGCCTAACCCCACAAAAAATTCAAACAGCGACCACTCATCAATAACTGTGATCGGAGTAAACTTAAATATAACTTTACTTCGCCCTCAGTCACCCGTCATCTCGTATATCAGGTTATCAATACTACATATTCCCTCAAACTTAAGCTTGTAACTAGCAGTAAACTATAATTTAACTATGAACAATCATGCTGTTTTTTCTTTTTTTTCAGGAGCTGGATTTCTTGATCTGGGTTTCGAGGATGCTGGTTTTGATGTTGCATTTGTCAACGAAATTAACCCAAGTTTTATGGATGCATATAAATTCAGTCGAGAACATTTGAATAAAAAACCTCCTTTATTTGGATATAGTCAAAATTCAATTAATGAATTTTTAACTAATCAAAAAGGTGCTTTGGCAATTGATATTTTGCAAGCAAAAGAAAAATATCAAACGATAGGATTTATTGGTGGCCCACCGTGCCCAGATTTTTCAGTTGGTGGAAAAAATAAAGGGCAAGAAGGTGAAAATGGTAGGCTCTCAGATTCATATATCAATGTTATTATTAATAATAAACCAGACTGGTTTTTGGCATCCTTCATAGCGGCCTAAAAGTAGTTGACACTTTTGATGTCAATAAAAAATTAACAACAAGCTACCGTAGCCATTAAAAAACGGCCAGTGACTTTAAAGATAAACGG
>Ga0118677_10010012_pt1 | contig 14636 bp, 8 predicted proteins | sample AliMusrvi5mmetaG_FD_86154 | JGI IMG/M metagenome (GOLD analysis project Ga0118677, IMG submission 86154) | reverse complement strand
GTTTTTATATTTCATATTTACTTAAAATGATGCTATCTTGCAACGAGTGTATACTTGATAAATGGTGTATATTTTAATTAAAATAGGAACCGTGCTGCATGTCTATAAAATTTTTATTTACCGCACTGTCGATAATCATACTTATGGCGACGCTGCCATTACCCGTTCGTGCCAGTTCTGACGCCCGCTTCCCTGCTGACTGGAAACAATGGAAACTGGTAAAGTCGATTGAATTACCATCAGCGGAAACAAAAATGCCCAAAAATATGTCTCCTCTCTATAAAGAAACGGTTCGCAGATATAACTGGGTCTATTTAGGAAAGTCGATCAAGCTAGATATCTACGTCAATCCGGCTGTCATGGATGAGTATATCAAAGGGGGACCGTATCCGGACGGTTTTACTGCAGTTGTAGCTTTCAGGGAGGCCAATGTCATTTTTGTTACCGAACATCGAAATAATAAGGCGATTTACGGTGCGTACGACGAAAAGGGGCACGATATTACAAAAAATCATTCCTCTTTCAATCCAAAAACGTGTGCAAAATGTCATTATTTTTATAAAGAATGCAGAACCCGTTACGGTATCTGTTCTCAATTGCCGGATAAACCGGTGCAGCAGCCAATAAGCAAATAACGTTTCCAGAAATAGGTATTGTGATGTCTAAATCGCAACTAAAACGGGATATCAACAGGAATGGCACCGTTCTGAAGCTGCGGCATTGGGCGGCCTGGTTTGTGTTTTGTGTAAGCATTGGCCTCGTCTCAAGCGGTTGGTTTGCCTTCAGGGCAAGCCAGTTTCATGAGCTGTCATTGCGGGCGCAGCAAAAGCAGGAGTATTCGAAAAAAATTGCTGCCAGTCTTGAGCAGGAAGCCCGTCAGCTTTCCCTGCTTGTCCGGGCGTATACTGCCACCGGCGAACCTAAATATAAAACCTACCATCAGGCCATCCTTGATATCCGGGACGGCTCTATCCCCCCCCCGGAAAAATACTCATCAATCTATTGGGACCAGGTAATTGCAGGTGAAATTGACTTTGTTATCCCTACCAAAGCAAAAGGAAAATCTCTGCTTGAAAAAATGAAAGAGCTTGGTTTTCAATCGGACGAGATGGCTGTAGTACGCAGGATTATCGAGATAACAAAGAAGCAGAGCATGACGGAGAAAATTGCTTTTGCGGCGGTGGAAGGGCGCTATAACCCTGCAATGGAAGCGTTTGTGAGCGGGGGGTTGCCCATGCTCGGCTTTGCCAACCGGCTGATCAATAATTCTGAATATCTGGCATTAAACAGTCAGCTTGTGATGGAGATCAGTCGTCTCACAACGATTGCCGAAAAACGCACCCAGTACGAAATTTCGGCGCTAACCGACGAGCTCCGAAATTCAATATGGATGTCCATTATAGCGCTTATTATTACGGTAATATTTATAGCCTTGATATCCGTAACAGTGGTGAGACGCCTGCTGACTCCGATGGAACAGTTGACCGGCGTTGCGGAGAAACTCGGCCAAGGAATTTATCAGACCAGAACAGATATTATGGATGCCAGTATTCAGGAAATAGGTCTGTTGGCGGCGTCATTCAACACGATGGCGGATAATATTGAAGCGGATTTTATCAACCAGAAGCTGCTGCAGAAGTCCTTGAAAATCGCCACCGGCAAGGCAGAGGCGGCTGCCCATGCGAAAAGTGATTTCCTTGCCAATATGAGTCATGAGATTCGTACGCCAATGAACGCCATCATCGGCATGAGTCATCTTGCACAGAGAACATCTTTGACCCAGAAACAACGCGGCTATCTTTTGAAAATTGATAATGCGGCCCAGAATCTGATGGCATTGATAAATGATATTCTGGATTTCTCAAAAATCGAAGCGGACAAGCTTGAAATTGAAACCGTCAACTTTCCATTGGAACAGGTTCTGGAAAATCTTGCTGATATTGTGGGTGGCGAGAGCGGCCAGAAATTGCTTGAGCTGGTATATGACATTGCGCCGGACGTTCCGCAATATCTGAAAGGTGATCCATTACGGCTGGGACAAATTCTGATTAACCTGGTGAGTAATGCAATCAAGTTTACCGAGCAAGGGGAAATAGTCGTTTCCGCTGCTGTTGAGTCACGAAACGGACAGAATGTTCGCTTGCGGTTTGCCGTTCGCGATACTGGCGTCGGCATGAGTCCGTATACCTGTTCAAAGCTGTTCAAATCATTTTCACAAGCCGATACTTCCATAACACGCCAATATGGTGGCACCGGTTTGGGTTTGGTGATTTGCAAAAAGCTGATTGAGCTGATGGGTGGCACCATCAACGTGGAAAGCAAGCCGAATGTGGGGAGCGAATTTTTCTTCACGGTGAATATGGAAGCGCTGGAACAGCAATCACCCGTCAGAGCACGCATCGCCGAGCTGGCAGGCAAGAAGGTATTGGTCGTTGACGATTGCGCCGTCTCCCGCGACGTGCTGTCGAACATGCTTCAGAACAGTAATTTTGTGACTGAATCTGCTGCATCCGCAGGAGCGGCTATCCTTGCATTGGAGCGGGCATCTGCAGAAATGGCACCGTTTGATCTTATTCTGATGGACTGGCGGATGCCGGAAATGGACGGCACGAAAGCTTCCCGCCATATCAAGGCAAACTCCCGGCTGTGCCGTATTCCCGCCATTTTGATGGTTACGGCGTGCAGCCGGGAAGAGGTAATGCATCAGGCCATGGAGGCCGGTATTGACGGATTTCTGCTGAAGCCGGTCAGTGAAACGGCTTTGCATAACGCAATAGTCGATATCCTCATTGGTCCTTCCGATAGCAGTGAATCTGCGATGCACACTCTTCAGCCATCGAAAGCCGTTGTTTCGCTTGCCGGGCGGCGGGTGCTGCTGGTAGAGGACAATGTTATTAACCGCGAACTGGCGTACGAACTGCTAACGGATATGGGGATTGAAGTAGCTGAGGCGGTTAATGGACTCGAAGGTGTACGGCGTGCGACTACTGAAAAGTTTGATCTGGTGCTGATTGATCTGCAGATGCCGATTATGGATGGCCTGACTGCAACCCGTGAAATTCGCAGGCATCCTCACACGCAAACACTGCCGATTATTGCCATGACCGCTCAAGCCATGAGCGGTGACCGGGAAAGAAGCTTGGAGTCCGGTCTGAACGACCACCTGACCAAGCCGATTGTACCGCAGAAGCTTGCCGATACTCTGGCGCGCTGGCTGCCAATAATCCCGGTAAGTGCCTCTACGCTACAGCAGCCCCAATCGAAGTCTTTGGCGCCGCTGCCACTGCAATCCGATCAACAATCCAGGCAACCGGAGCAACCGCAAACTCGACCCCAACCGGGATTGGATGCTGAATTGCTATTATTGCCAGAGGTCCTACCGCCATTTGATCTCCATGCCGCTCTGATTTGCTGCAGCAATAAACCGGCTCTTCTTCGCAAATTACTCCTTTCATTTGGAATCGAATTTCCTGATGCCGATATCCGCCTTCGGCAGATGATAACTGATCAGAATCATGATGGCGCAATGTTGCTGGCCCACAGCCTCAAAGGGGCCGCTGCCACACTGGGAGCGCGTGACCTGGCTGATGCCGCCATGGCCGTGGAAAGGGCGTTGCGGGCCACTAGTATTGTATCAATCGATCCGCTGCTGGTTCGTTTGGGTTTGGAATTGACTTTGGCGGTAACGGCATCTCATTCACTGCAAACAACGAAACCACCACAAAGTGTGTCGCCAAAAGTTCCGACGGATCCTCCCTCTTCTGACACTCTTGCGGCATTGAGTGAAGTGCGGGAGCTTATTGCGTCTAACAATATCAAAGCCCGAAAACAGTTTATGCAACTCTGCCCCTCACTTGCCGGATATCTGCCGGATGCCGAAATAACCGCTGCGATGGAGCTCCTTGATAAACTTAATTTCCCGGAAGCATTTTCGGCAATTGAACGGATAATTGAGCATATGCGCCGTAAGGTATCGCACCAAGCGGGGAAATGAAATGAAAGAACCGCTAAAACTGACGCGTATATTAATTGTTGATGATGAAACAAGGAATATTGAACTGCTTGCCAATATTTTTGAAGACGAATGCGAAGTGTTGTTTGCCACTAATGGTGAAAAGGCTTTGGAGATAGTCAGGCGTTTTCGACCCGATGTTATCCTGCTGGATGTAATGATGCCCGATATAGACGGCTTTGAGATCTGTTCCCTATTGAAATCCGAAAGATTCACCGCAGATATCCCGATCATCTTCATTACCGGTCTTGGTGATACGGGAGCTGAAGCCCGTGGGCTGGAACTGGGGGCATCCGATTATGTTACGAAGCCGATCAGCCCGTCGATTGTTAAGTTGCGGGTTGAAAACCAGATCGAATTGAAGCGTGTCCGAGATCTATTGACGAAACAGGCAACTCTTGACGGTTTGACCGCACTTGCCAACCGCCGTACTTTTGATGATGCGCTGGCACGGGAATATGCGCGTCAATCCCGTACCGGCGGCCAATTGTCGCTCATAATGATAGATATCGATTTTTTCAAGCGGTTCAATGATACCTATGGTCATATCGCCGGGGATGAATGTCTGCGCAAGGTCGCACGGGTAATTGATGCGGCAGCCTGCCGCCCCGCAGATATTTCGGCGCGCTATGGTGGAGAGGAGTTTGTCTGTATCCTGCCGGAGACCGACTACACGGGGGCTTTTGCCGTAGCGGAACGGATCCGCCGCGATATTATTAATCTGAGCATCGCCCATAGCGCCTCAAGCATTGCAAATAATGTTACTGCAAGCCTGGGTGTCTGCAGCATACACTGCATTCCTGATCGATCACCGTTAAATCTGCTTGCTCAGGCGGATGAGTTGCTGTATTCCGCAAAAAAAGCTGGACGTAATCGCGTAATGGGTTCTTATTCGGGGCCTGTTAAATGATCGTAAGGTGGACACTCCGCCGCAAACGCGGCGGAGTGGGCTGGCTTTTCAGTAAATACGTGAAATCAAAAACTGTGCTTTCTACATGTTTTCCCCACGGCGAATCGTCCACAAATCGTCAGCAAGATTGCGGTTGGCAACATAATCATACGGCATCGTGAAATACCCCTTTTGACCCCAGCCTGTACCCCATGAATTACGTACGATAATACGCTTTGCGGCATCATCGTATCCAACCGCCAGTACCGCATGGCCTCCGAGCAATTTTTCGCTTGATGTTGGCATGTTCAGTATTCCGCTTTTCGCAACCTGCGGCGATTCAAATCCTTCATACACGGAAAAGCCGAATACGACCGGAAAACCATCTGCCAGGCAAGCGCGCAACTCGTCAAGCGAATTGATGCGGGCATAGGCAAGGATCTGGTGGTTCAGGCCTTCGATGTAGCAGGCTCTGGTTGGTTTTGCAGTAAATTTTGAAGTGATGTACGGCCAGTTCTTCTCTGAGCAGGCTCCCTGTTTTGCCAGAGACTTGATACCATCCCGGATCATGGCTCCGGAGTCGGTTTTGACCGAGTTCTCAATGACCCGCTCGTTGTAATAGATAAACAGTCGGCTCATATCGATGTAGGGTATTTTGTCCTTAATCATCAGATACTCCAGGGCTCCGGCCAGAGCGTTTGCGGTACAGCTGCCCAGGTCACTCTGGTCTTCCACCGGAGAACATGATTTTCGCAAATCAATCATGGCGGGAAGCGCGGTAGGCATCTTCCTCAGGGCTCCGTACAGATAATCGCGATGGTCGGGAAGATCCGGCTGCCAGCCATAGACAGGCTTGCGGGTAGGGGGTGGCGGTGGTATCGGATTGTTTTTCGTTTCTCTCTTTGTCGGCATTTTAGTTCTCCTTCCAGGGTAGTAAATCAACAACACATGTTAGATTATGCTAACCATAATGAACAAAAAAGCAACAAAATTATAATTATAATTATTTTTATTTTGACAACCGTATAAAATTGTTTTAATTCATAAATCGTGATATCTAAAATAATATTTAGATTATGAATAAGAAATGCCAGGGATTATGCCTGGAAGCATTGCCTGATCGAGTGTGGAGGGACAAATACATGCAGTTTTTTTACTGGAACAACAGTTTTGAAGTAGGTATTCGGGAAATCGATGATCAACACAAAGGCCTGGTGGATCTGATAAATGCACTGGCCACGGTCATTGTCGAGGGTGGCAGCCTGCCGGACGCTCAAGAACTGTTTGGTCGCCTAACGGAATATGCAAAAAATCATTTCAGCAGTGAAGAAAAGATTATGGCCACATGTCTTATTGAAGAAGAAGAAAAAATGCGGCATCGGGATACGCATCGGCGCTTTGTTGATAAAGCACAGGAAATAGTGCAACGGCAGGATTTGATACAAACGGAAGTTGCGGAACAGATCCTTGAATTTCTCACGACCTGGCTTATTTCGCACATTCTTGGTTCTGACATGAAAATCGCGCACGCACTGGCTCAACCGGCTTTGGAAACAGAGTGTGTCAATCATCAACAGTTTATAGAAATATCGTCAGTTGAGCGTGTATTGCTGGCGGCTCTCACCGAAACGGAGCGCCGTTTTCGGCTTATTGCCGATCACACATCCGTTCTGATCTGGGTTTCAGATACTTCAGGTAATCGCGGCTATTTCAACCGGGCATGGTGTGATTTTGTTGGGATCAGCGAAAGCACAACACAAAAAATAGACTGGATCGAGTATATCCATTCCGAGGACCGGGAGACATACCTTGCTAAAATAAATGCCATGCTGACCTACCATCAGCCAGTTGAAACGGAATATCGATTGCGTCATATCGACGGGAATTATCACTGGATTCTGGAACGAATCCGGCCCCGGATGGATTACAATAAAGAGGTTCTTGGGCTTGTTGCTGCTGCCACGGATATTTCGGGAATCAAGTATGCTGAGATGTTGGTTGCCCAGTCACATGATGAGTTGGAAAAACAGGTTGCAGACAGGACAGAACAGCTGGAACAGCTAATGTTGACAGACCACCTCACCGGAGTGGGCAACAGGAGGCAGTTAACGAATCATTTGAAGGAGGAGGTTCTGCGTGCCCAGCGGTACCAACGGCCGCTTTCCGTAATTTTTTTCGATATCGATCACTTCAAGCGGGTTAACGATGCGTATGGACATGCCATCGGTGATGTCGCACTTGTTGAAGTTGCCAAAAACCTGGGTTTCGGCTTGCGTGACTGTGATCTGCTCTGCAGATATGGCGGCGAAGAGTTTATTGTGATGCTACCGGAAACAAAAGCGGCAAAGGCCCTCAAAGTAGCGGAGAGAATGCGCAAGAATATTTCCTTGATTACAATTCCACAAATTCCGGAAGGCATTACCATCAGTGCCGGCCTGGCCGAGTTGATGCCCGACGAAAGTGATGAACAATTTCTTGTACGATGTGACCGGGCGCTCTATCGGGCCAAGGAGAACGGCAGAAACCGCTGCTGCCTGGATACGCAATAATCCCTCATAATCGCTTTTTATCGCCCCCCCCCTCCCACAGCCTGAAACAATGTTTTGCCAGATCGTCCCTTGCAGTGGTAGGCTGCACGGTCTCTTGTCACTTCGCAGTAAGAAAGAGATAAATGACCAGGTAGGTACTATATGGGTCAGCAATCGATAATCATAAATTTTGTCAATCAGGAAATAGTGTATGGTTACGAATCCCCACCGGCCGACGCAGCAGGATATTGAGGAGTTGTATGAGCACGCCTTCTGACAGCAACTGGGACAGTCTCAGGGAACAGATTATCGGTTTGGGCGAGCACTCAGCGCGCAAGAGTTATTTTCCCGAGCTGCAACGCCGGATTCGGGAGCTGGAAGAGACCCGGGGCACGCTGGATACTGCAAATCGCCAGTTGCAGGCCCTGCTGGATGCCGCCTCGGAAACCGCCGTTATCGCCACCGACCCTGACGGCCTTATCACGGTTTTCAACCTCGGTGCTGAAAAAATGCTCGGGTATTGTGCTGAGGAGATTGTCGGCAAAGAGACTCCGATGTTGTTTCACCTTGAGTCTGAAGTAGCAGGGCGATCCCGGTTGCTTAGTTCCCACCTTGGGCACCGGGTCAACGGTTTTCATGTTTTTGTCGAGAACGCCCGCCTGGTTGGGCCGGATCAGAATTATTGGACCTATGTAGGTAAAAGCGGGAAAATGCTGCTGGTTAATCTGGTCGTGACTGCCATTCATGATGAGCAGGGTGCGGTGAGTGGTTTTCTCGGGATTGCGGAAGATGTTACCCACCAGAAGCTGTTGGAGTACCAGATTCTGGAGAGTGAAAAACTGCTTACCACAATCATTAATTCGATCCCGAATCCGATATATTACAAAGACATCAACGGAGTGTACCTCGGTTGCAATGAAGCGTTCTGTACGTTTCTGGGAATTCCGAGAGACCGGATTATCGGTCTGACGGTATTTGATGTCACGGCAACAAATCAGGCGGAACAGCATCGCCGCTTTGACCGTGATCTGCTGGAGCAGTGCGGCTCGCGCACCTATGAAACCAGCATTGCTGACGCTTTCGACATACACCACGATATGATCGTTTACAAGTCATGTCTACTGAACAACGATGGCGGGGTCAGCGGCCTTGTTGGTGTTATGCTTGATATCACCGAGCGTAAGCGGGCCGAGAGTGATATAATGCAGAAGGAGGAGCTTTTTCACCTGCTTTTTGAGAAATCGGGTGACGCCAACCTGCTGATTGACGGCGACATTATAATCGACTGCAATGCAGCCACGCTCAAGATGCTCGGCTATGACGGCAAGCATCAGGTGGTCTCGCTGCATCCGGGAGACATTTCTCCGGAATACCAGCCGGATGGGCAATTGTCGTCCGTGAAAGCACATGAAATGATCAAGGAAGCGTATGAGCAGGGGAGTCATCGTTTCGAGTGGCTGCATAAAAAGTCTGACGGCAGCGCCCTGCCGGTGGAGGTGATGCTGACCGCCATACCGATGAATGACCGCCGGATTATTCACACCGCCTGGCGTGATCTTACAGACCGCAACCTGGCTATAGCCGAGAACGAGCGCCTGACCCAAAATCTGCTGCATGCCCAGAAAATTGAGTCTATTGGCCGTCTTGCCGGCGGGGTCGCACATGATTTCAATAACCTGCTGACGCCGATAATCGGGTACGCAGAGATGCTTAAAAAGTTCTGCGCTGTTGATCAGGCAGCCACCAAGAGGCTTGGCAGCATTCTTGATGCGGCCGGTAAAGCTCGCGATCTGACCCGCCAACTACTTGCCTTCGGTCGCAAGCAGCTCCTGGAAATGAAGATTGTCGATCTTAATCAGATTCTTGAGGAATTCAGCCTGATACTGGAGCGAACAATCAGGGAGGATGTGCATATTGAGCTGCAGCTCGAACCGCACCTGCGCCCGATTATGGCTGATGTCTCCCAGATCGAACAGGTCATCATGAACCTGGTTGTAAATGCTCACGATGCCATGCCGGGCGGCGGGAATCTTGTTATCGAAACATCAAACCGCCAACTTGGCAGCGGTTCACTGCCCGGGTCGGAGCTGCCACCCGGTGCATATGTCTGTCTCTCGGTCAGTGACAGTGGCAGCGGCATGAGCGAAGAAACCAAAAACCGCATTTTTGAGCCCTTTTTTACTACCAAGGAGCTGGGCAAGGGGACCGGACTCGGGTTGGCTACGGTTTTCGGCATCGTCAAGCAGCATGGCGGTACCATCAACGTGTACAGTGAAATGGGTCACGGCAGCATTTTTACCCTCTATTTTCCGGGGCTGTCGGAAGGTGGGTCGAGTGTAGCTGCCATTGTGGAGGAACAGGAAATATTTCCGGTTGCGCATACAGTAACTATCCTGCTGGCAGAGGACAGTCTGATGGTGCGTGAGATGGTTGCGGAGATGCTGGTCAACCGGGGCTATCAGGTACTGGTTGCGGAAACCCCGGACCAGGCCTGCGTCATGATGGAGAAACAGCGCGACGACATAGATCTGCTCCTGAGCGACGTCATTATGCCGGGAATGAACGGCCTCGCTCTTTACAACAAATTGAGACTGCTGCGCCCGGACCTGAAAGTGTTGTTCATGTCCGGTTACAGTGAAAATATCGTCACCATGCAGAATATGCTGGCAGACAGCAGTAACTATATCCAGAAGCCTTTTTCTTCTCAAGCGCTGCTGGGCAGGATCAGCGAAATTTTGCGGAACTGAATCCTTCAATCAGCACGGCCTCCGGAAGGATAAAATCCCCGGAGGCCGTGCGTCAACATGAATTATCTTTCTATTTCGAGAATATCTCCGTAAAAAACTTCTTCGCCTGGGCCCAGGAATCCTCATCGGCCTTTTTGTCATAGGCGAGCGGAAGCTTGAACTGAGCCCCCAGTTTATCCGCATCCGGATTGGTGAAGCTGTGCATTACACCCGGATATACGACAACGCGGAACGAAGCGCCCGCTTTGGTCATCTCGTCCTTGAAGGCCGCTACCTGTTCCGGTGGAATCATCTTGTCGGCTTCGCCGGTAAACACCAGTATTCTGGTTTTAACCGCTCCTGCCTGTGCCGGAGCATCGGTAGCCAGGCTGCCGTGGAAGCTGGCAACCCCTTTCAGGTCGGAACCTTTGCGTGCCATGTGCAGCACGACACCGCCGCCGAAGCAATATCCGATGGCGGCGATTCGTGTCGTGTCAACTAAAGGCTGCTGTTTGACGAAGTCGAGAGCGGCGTTGAAGCGGGCTTCACCAACCGCCTTGTTCTTCATGACTTCACCGGCGAATTTGCCGGCATCATCCGGGTGACCCGCAGTTTTGCCGTCACCGTACATATCCACGGCAAGCGCGACATAGCCGAGTTCAGCCAGCATCATGGCCCGCTTCCGGGCATATTCGTTATGCCCCCACCACTCGTGCACCACCAGCACCGCAGGGCGCTTACCTTTTACGGCGGTGTCTTCCGCCAGATACCCTTTGAGGACCGTGGTGCCGGACCGGTATTCAACCTCGCGACCGGTTACTTTTGCCGATGCCGATGATGCGGCACAGAGCAGTACTGCCAGACAGATACACAGCCAGATTCGAACTTTCATTTGTTACGTTCTCCTTTCGCTTAAAAAATATTGTTTCAGTGTAGCAGACTTATAATAAAAAGCCACCGGTGTTGAAATAATCCCGCACAAACATTCAACAAAATAAGATTCTCTTGTGTGAGAAATTGTGGTAGTATCTCCGTTTATTTTACCAAGGAAATCTTTCCAAAGACCACCCTTCGCAGATACGAGGTACCAATGCAGAATCCGGTAGAAATCCCAGTCAACAAAATTGCAGTCAATATTGAAGATGAGATGAAACGTTCGTACATGGACTACGCCATGTCGGTTATCATCGGCCGGGCGCTGCCCGATGTGCGTGACGGCCTCAAGCCGGTTCATCGCCGCTGCCTCTATGCCATGTATGACATGGGCAACGATTATAACAAACCCTACAAGAAATCGGCTCGTGTGGTCGGTGATGTTATCGGTAAGTACCATCCCCACGGCGATACCGCTGCCTATGATACCATAGTCCGTATGGCCCAGGATTTTTCACTCCGCTACATGCTGGTGGACGGCCAGGGTAACTTCGGTTCGGTTGACGGTGACCGCCCGGCCGCGATGCGATATACCGAAATCCGCCTGCGCCACCTGTCCCACGAACTGCTGGCGGATCTGGACAAAGAAACCGTCAACATGGCGCCCAACTACAATGACGAAATGCTGGAGCCAACCGTACTTCCGGCAAAATTCCCGAACCTGCTGATCAACGGCTCGACCGGTATCGCGGTCGGTATGGCGACCAACATTCCTCCCCACAACCTGGGTGAAGTAATTGACGGCATCATCGCCACAATCAATAACCCGGGCATTACGTTTGAAGAGATGCTGGCAATGGTGCCGGGTCCCGACTTCCCGACCGGCGCCACAATCTACGGCCGTCAGGGTATCCGTGATGCGTACAGTACCGGCCGCGGCATCATCCAGATCCGCGCCAAGGCACATGTTGAGGCATCCAAGCGGTCGGAACGCCAGGCGATAATCGTCACCGAGCTTCCCTACCAGGTCAACAAGGCGCGACTGATCGAGAAGATCGCCGAACTGGTCAAGGAGAAGAAGGTTGAAGGGATTACCGAAATCCGCGATGAATCAGACCGCCAGGGGATGCGGATTGTTATCGAAGTCAAACGGGACGAAAATGCCGAGGTACTGCTGAACCAGCTCTACAAACAGACTCAGCTGCAGGTGTCGTTCGGCATCATCATGCTGGCGATCGTTCACAATCGTCCGCGCGTACTGACCCTGCGCGAGATGATGGACTGCTTTGTCGAGCACCGCTGCGAGGTTGTCACCCGCCGCACTAACTTTGAGCTGAAAAAAGCGCTGGCCCGGGCCCATATCCTGGAAGGTCTCAAAATCGCCCTTGACTGGCTTGATGCGGTAATCGAAATGATCCGCGAATCCAAGACCCCTCCCGAGGCCAAAATCGGCCTGATGGAAGGCAAGTTTGCCAATCCTGAATTCCTGGCACGGCTCAATCTGCCGCGTCCGGCCGGTTTCGAGGGTTCGGTGCAGCTGTCAGAAATCCAGGCCCAGGCAATTCTGGAAATGCGCTTGCAGCGCCTGACCGGTCTGGAGCGGGACAAGATCATTGCCGAGTATGAGGAGATCATGAAGTTGATCGCCCGTCTGCGGGAGATTCTCTCCTCTGACACCGAAATTCTCAAAATCATCGTCGCCGAACTGACCGAAATCCGGGAACGTTTTGGTGACAAACGCCGCTCCGAAATCGCCGACAAGAGCGCCGATATCTCCCTTGAAGACACCATTGAAGACGAGGAAATGGTCGTTACCATTTCCCATACCGGCTATATCAAGCGGAGTGCCGTTGACCTGTACCGTTCGCAGCGTCGTGGCGGCAAGGGCAAAACCGGCATGAAGACCAAAGAGGAGGATTTCGTCGAGCAGCTGTTTATCGCATCTACCAAAGATTACCTGCTCTGCTTTACCGATGCCGGACGTATGTACTGGCTGAAAGTGTATGAAATCCCTGAAGGAAGCCGTACCACCAAAGGGAAAGCGGTTGTCAACCTGGTCAACGTTTCGGCCGGTGAAAAGATCACCACGATTCTGCCGGTCAAGGAATTCAGCGAAAACACCTATCTCTTCATGGCCACCCAGCAGGGTGTCGTCAAAAAGACGCCACTGGTTGATTACTCCAACGTCCGCGTCGGCGGCATTATTGCCGTGAATCTCGATGACGGCGACAAGCTGATCTCCGTGGCACTGACCGATGGCACCAAGGATATCTTCCTTGCATCGCGGTGCGGCAAAGCGATTCGTTTCAATGAAGAGGATGTCCGTCCGATGGGTCGTGTTACCCGCGGTGTGCGTGGCATGAATCTGAGCAAGGATGACCGGGTAATCGGCATGGAAATCGTCGATAATACCGCTGTCGGCTCGACCATCTTCACCGTTTGCGAAAACGGTTTCGGCAAACGGACCGACCTGGATGAATATCGTGACCAGTCGCGCGGCGGCAAGGGCATCATCACGATCAAAACCACCGAACGTAACGGTTCCGTCGTTAACGTCATGCAGGTCGCTGACGATCACGACCTGATGGTTATTACCGATCAGGGCAAGATCCTGCGGGTGCCGGTTTCCGGTTTCTCGGTCATCGGCCGTAATACCCAGGGGGTCACGCTGATGAACACCGAAGACAACGAGAAGGTTGTTGCCGTGGCCCGTCTTGCCGAGAAGGATGAGGAAGAAGAGGACGACAGCGATATCGAAGGGACTGAAGAAACGGAAGAATAATGTCGCTTGCCATTAACATAGATAAATCGCTGCGCGAGCGCCGCCGCATCAACCGCCTGCTTGATTTCCTCAAGAGAGACGACTTGACCGGTGAGCAGATGGAACGTATCGGCAAGCGGTTGCAGAAATCCGGCAAGCGGGCGCTGTCGCCACTGGTGCGCAAGCTCTGGCGCGAGCAGAACGGCACCGCCATCTACCGCTATACCTGCATGCTGGATTTTTTTGACGCTTCCGCCTGGATGGACCAGCTTATTCAGATCACCCTGCAGCGCAAAGATCTGGAAGAAGACGGCAAACTGGCGCTTCTGGACGTTCTGCATGACAGCGGCATCGACGTCACTGCCCCTCCGTTCGCCTCGATGACCGGCTACGGTTCTCCCACACTGGAAGGGTTTGTCGATGACTGTCTTGGTGACAACGAGCGGGGACTGGTCCGGTTTATTGACAGTTTCCTCGATGTGGCGGACGAGTTCCGCGGGAAGATGGTGCAACATCTTGCCGATAACGGTTCCGCTGAAGCGGTGGCACTGTTGGAAATTCTGCTCTCATTCGAGAAAGAAGACGTTGTTCATGAGGCGATCCACGCGCTTGGTCGCGTGAAAAACGGCTATGCCCTGGACGTTCTGGAACGTGCCGAAACAAAATACGACGGAGATCTGGCGCTCAGGATCCAGCGCAGCATCCGCCGGCTTCTCTTTACCGGGATTCGGGTCGCGCAGGAATTGCCCCGTTCGTTTCAGCAGCCGCTGCCGTTCCACGAAGTCTACGCCGGTCCGGTGGACTTTTACGGTTCCCGCACCCTCTGGTTTTCATGGCGGCTGGATGA
>Ga0118677_10010010_pt1 | contig 14637 bp, 9 predicted proteins | sample AliMusrvi5mmetaG_FD_86154 | JGI IMG/M metagenome (GOLD analysis project Ga0118677, IMG submission 86154) | reverse complement strand
AAAACCCGTCACGATTCACGCGGTATCCACCATCCACCGGAAGCTGGAGTGGACCGTCTAGGTAATCAACCGACCCCCAAATAGTGCGAGTGCCGTCCAGGATCGGTGGCGACTCTGTCGGGTCCGACAACAACGCGGCTCGGTCGAATACAAGGCAGGCGCCAGTGTGGCCGGCTGCGCATCGGTCCCACATGGATGAGCGGGCCGCTGCGTGAATCACACACGTTTCGAGAATTACCGCCGCCGGTACTGAAACCCATGTACGTCACCCGTTCGTCTCGAGCGGTGGAAGTGACCCGACATCCACCCCTTTAGCAATAGCGGACCCCGGGGCCGGGCGTCCGGGCCACGACTACGCACCCAGCCAAAGGCGTCGTTCCGCCCGTCTACCGCCATCACCTTTCTTACGACGCCCTGTTGACGTGCCTTGGCGAGGTGGCGTCCGCTCAGAAGACATATCGTTCGGAAAGTTCGATGGTCGATGGTGCAACTCGCGCGCTGCGCTGTGGGTCGGATGAACGAACTGGAAGAGCATCCTCAACGTCGTAGCAATGACCTAACCAGACCGACTAAACATCAACTAGCCAATGACCACTTATACAAAGAATATGACAGACCCGCGAGTGGGATTGCCCTCCGCCCGCGCCAGAACGGTCATCCCAGAGCACTTCGGGGAAACTCCCGATGAGCCCCGCCAATGTCACTTTGACCGAATTAATGCCATCGCTGACCGTTCCAAATGTCATCGGTGACCGATTAGGCGTGACATTGAAGGACCTCAGGGATCTAGCTGCAGCCGCTGGTGCTCCCACAACCTTCGCAGACGTAGCACGAACCGGCCGGACGCATCTTGGTGCCGCATGTGAAGCACAGCGGTGCATCGGATGCCGTACCAGTCATCAGTTCGAGCAATTCGGTTGATGAGTGAGCCGCTCTTGGAGCCGGTGCCGCACTACCGGGCGCAGTGCCTGCCGGCGCAACGATCGGAGTTTCGACCGGGGCCGATTGTGCAAGCGTGGCAACAACTTCGTCCAAGTCCGATACCTCGACCGGTGCCTCGTAGGAACCGGTTGCAACGGCTCGGGCTCGTTCGTCCGCCGTGTAGATACCCAAGCCTGCTCGGTGGTCGTAAGGCAGGAAGTCCAACGCAAGCCGACGGAAGATGTAGTCCATGATCGACTGCGCCATGCGGACGTCAGCGTCGTCGGTCAGACCGGCGGGGTCGAAGCGCATGTTGACGAACTTCTGGACGTACTGATCCAAGGGCACGCCGTACTGCAGGCCAATCGAAATCGCGATCGAGAATGCGTCCATCATGCCGGCGAGGGTTGAACCCTGCTTCGACATCTTCAGGAAGATCTCGCCAAGTCCGCCGTCCGGGTACGACGACGCCGTCATGTAACCCTCGGCACCGCCAACGCTGAACGAGATCGTCTGCGCGGGACGTGACTTGGGGAGCCGCTTGCGAACTGGGCGGTACTCGATGACCGGTGCGGCCGTATCAGTCGCGGCAGGCTTTGCCTTACCGTCCGACAGCGGCTGACCGACCTTGCAGTTGTCGCGGTAGATGGCCAGCGCCTTCAGGCCCATCTTCCAAGACTCGAAGTAGATCTCCTCGACCTCTTCGATCGTGGCAGTCTCAGGCATGTTGACTGTCTTGGAGATTGCACCGGAGATGAACGGCTGCACTGCGGCCATCATGCGGACGTGGCCCATGGGCGCAATAGCGCGCTCGCCCATGGCGCAGTCGAACACTGCGTAGTGCTCGGGCTTGAGGCCTGGCGCGTCGATGACGTGACCATGTTCGGCGATGAATTCGACGATCGCCTCGACGGTCTCTTCGGTGTAACCCAGACGACGCAGCGCTAGCGGAATGGTCTGGTTGACGATCTGCATCGAGCCGCCGCCGACGAGCTTCTTGAACTTCACTAGCGAGAAGTCCGGCTCTACACCGGTGGTGTCGCAATCCATCATGAAACCGATGGTGCCGGTGGGCGCGATCACGGTGGTCTGAGAGTTGCGGAAACCGAATTTCTCGCCGTGCTCGCAGGTGTTCTTCCACACCAGTTTCGCGGTCTCGAGGACGGCTGGGGGGACGAGTTTGGAGTCGATGCCCGCCGTCTGGTCGCGGTGCATACGCATGACGTCGAGGAACGAATCCTCGTTCGGCGGATAGCCCGGGCACGGTCCCACGGCCTGCGCTATCCGAGCGCTGGTCAGGTAGGACTGGCCGCACATGATGGCCGTCAGGGCACCCGCCCAGGCACGGCCGGGATCGCCGTCGTAGGGCGCGCCCATCGACATCAGCAGTGCGCCCAGGTTGGCGAAACCGAGGCCCAACGGACGAAAATCGTGCGAGTTTTTGGCGATCTTCTCCGTCGGGTAGCTGGCGTTATCCACCAGGATTTCCTGGGCCAGGATGATGGTATCCACGGCGTGCCGGAAGGCTTCCACGTCGAACTGGCCGCCGGTCACGAACTTCATCATGTTCAACGACGCCAGGTTGCAGGCGGAGTCGTCCAGGAACATGTATTCCGAGCACGGGTTGGACGCATTGATGCGGCCGGAAGCCTTCGAGGTGTGCCAGCGATTCACCGTCGTGTCGAACTGCATGCCCGGATCGCCGCACATCCAGGTGGCCTCGGAAATGGCGCGCATCAGGTCGCGGGCGCGGTAGCGCTTGATCGGCTCGCCCGACACCACGGATCGCGTCCACCAATCCTGGTCGTCCACCACGGCCTGCATGAAGTCGTCGGTGGCGCGCACGCTGTTGTTGGCGTTCTGGAAGAAGATCGAGGCGTAGGCTTCGCCATCGAGCGACTGGTCGTAGCCGGCGTCCACCAGCACATGGGCCTTCTTCTCTTCCTTGGCCTTGCACCAGATGAATTGCTCGACGTCGGGGTGTTCAGCGTTGAGGATCACCATCTTGGCGGCGCGGCGGGTCTTGCCGCCCGATTTGATGACGCCCGCAAAGGCGTCAAAGCCCTTCATGAAGCTGAGCGGTCCGCTGGCACGGCCGCCGCCCCAGAGCAGGCCGTTTTCCTCCCGCAAAGTGGAGAGATTCGTGCCGGTGCCAGAGCCCCATTTGAACAACATGCCCTCGGTTTTGGCGAGGTCGAGAATGGATTCGAGGGTGTCCTGGACCGAGTTGATGAAGCAGGCCGAACACTGCGGGCGATGGACGGTCCGGTCGAGCTTTTTGATGCTGTCGGAGGTTTCGTCGAAGTACCAGCCATAGCCGCGATGCTCTTCCCGCACGCCGACGTTGAACCAGACCGGCGAGTTGAAGCACGCCTTCTGCGTCAGCATCAGGTGCGCCAACTCGCTGCGAAAGTTCTCGGCGTCTTCGAGCGAGGCGAAATAGCGATCGTCGATACCCCACTCGGTGATCGTATCTACAACACGGTGAACGAGTTGGGCAACGCTCGACTCCCGCTCGGGCTGGCCCATGCGGCCATGGAAGTACTTGCTGGCAACGATATTAGTTGCCGTCTGGGACCAGTCGGCGGGGACCTCAATATCTTTCTGTTCAAAGATGAGGGCTCCTTTGTCGTTGCCAATCGAGGCTGTGCGCTTCTCCCAGCGCACCTCGTCGTAGGGCGTGCGCCCCGCTTCGAGTCTCGCGGTGAAATGCCTCGGGAAGCGAAGCCCGCGGCGTTCCTCCTTCTTCAGGTTCCGCCGGTAGGGCGTAGTTTGCGCCCCGATTTCGACACTGATCTGTCCCATGGTCCACTCCCAGGAATTTTTTGAAGTCACCCCGGACGAGACATTCCCTTGTTGCAGCTTTTTGTCTGGGGCCACCAGCAACCTTACCCCAATATCTTGTAGGGGGTCAACAGAATAATCTATTAGGGGGGGTGTATCCTATTGATCCTGCGCATCAAATCGTCATCGGCCCGTCATTGGATCTTTACCCGCCTGTTGCTTCCGAGCGGGCCGCTCCATCTGCGCCGCGTGCCATTCTGATACAGGAGGGAAACAGACGTGTTCAACGCCATTCTCGTCGATCAACCCGGCTCGGCGGCGAAGCTCGTCCGCCTGGGTGAAGCGGAATTGCCCGAGGCCAGCGTGAGTGTCGATGTCGCCTGGTCCACCATCAATTACAAGGACGGGCTGGCGCTCACCGGCAGGGCTCCCATTCTGCGCAAGTTCCCGATTGTGCCGGGCATCGACCTGGCCGGCGTGGTGACGGCCAGCACGCATCCGGAGTGGGCGCCGGGAGACCGCGTGGTCCTGAACGGCGCGGGCCTCGGCGAATCCAGTTGGGGTGGCCTCGCGCAACGGGCCAGGGTGGACGGGAATTGGCTGATACGCGTGCCGGAGGCGTTCGACCTACGTCAGGCTATGGGCATCGGCACGGCGGGCTACACGGCCATGCTGTGCGTGCTGGCGCTGGAACGCCAGGGCGTCACCCCGGCCGCGGGCGAGGTGCTGGTTACCGGCGCGTCGGGCGGGGTAGGCAGCATCGCCATCGCCGTGCTGGCAAAGTTGGGCTACAGCATCACGGCGTCCACCGGAAAGCTGGAGCAGGGCGAGTACCTGAGAAACCTTGGGGCGGGAGCGGTGATCGACCGTGCCGAGCTTTCGCAGCCCGGCAAGCCGCTGCAAAAGGAACGCTGGGCGGCCGTCGTCGATTCGGTGGGCAGCCACACGCTAGTCAACGCCTGCGCACAGACCCGCTACCGGGGTGTCGTAGCCGCCTGTGGACTCGCTCAGGGCATGGACTTCCCCGCAACCATGGCGCCGTTTATCCTGCGCGCCGTTACGCTGTGCGGCGTGGAGAGCGTGATGGCGCCGAAGCCCTTGCGCCAGCAGGCATGGACACGCCTGGCCAGCGATCTGGACCCGCGCAAACTCGAAACGATGACGACGGGTATCGGGCTCGGCGAAGCGATCGGCGCGGCGGAGCGGATCCTGGACGGGCAGGTGCGCGGGCGAATCGTGGTGGACGTGAACGGCTGAGTCAGGCCAGGCCTTAACAAATCTAAAGCCTCGGCCCGGTGCAAACGCCTCTAAAGTGGAGATGTGATCCGGTGCACACGAGCGATCCTGTCCGGGTCTCCAAACGATCACGGGAGGAATAGGGCATGAGATTCGTAATGGTCGCGCTGCTGGCACTGGCGCTGGGAGTCGTGGCGATGGCGTCTGACGTCACGGGCGTCTGGAAGGCGTCGATGCAGGGGCCCGACGGCCAGTCCATGGAACTGGTCTTCAACTTTAAGGCGGATGGTGCGAAGCTGACTGGCACCGTCACCAGCCCCATGGGCGAGTTGCCCATCACCGAGGGCAAGGTCGATGGCGACAAGGTGGAATTCACCGTCGAAACCGATCAGTTGAAAGTCGTTCACAAGGGAACGGTCTCCGGCGACACCATGAAATTGTCGGCCGACGTGGGCGGACAGACGATGGAGCTGACGGCCAAGCGCTCGGCTTCGTGAGCGGTTGTGAACCCGGCGCCTGCTACTTAAACCGGGCCACCAGGGTGACGACGCTGCGGGCGGGCAATTCGTAGTCCTTGACGCTCCGCATCGGACCAGCTTGGCGCAGCTCGTCGCCTTCGCGATCCGAGGTGATGTAGGGCGTCACATCACGGAGCTTCCAGGCGGGTCGGCCCGTATCAAACTGGAGCGACAGGCGCTGGGCCTCAGCCGAGACATTGACGTACACGGCGACGATCGTTTTCGCGGCGGCGTCCTTGTACGCCGATCCCATCACGCCGCGCAGGTCGTGCTTAGGTCCAGCCAGCGCCACGCGACGCATCCCCGGACGCACGAAGCGGCTGTAGTTGCCCAGCGCCCACAGCAGTCGTGCGGGACAGATGGTCTCCTCGTCGCCCGGTTTCTTCCAGTCAGTAAAGATCAGCCCGTCCTTGTAATCTTCCGGTGAAAAGGCCGTCCACCACTGCCAGGCGGAGACGTTGGCGACGGTTAGATCGACGTGGATCAAGCGGGCCACGTCGAGTGCGGTCCGCATGGTCAGGTCGCGGCCTCCGCCGCCCTTGCCCTCGGCCCCTTCCATCACGCAGTACTCGGTCTGCCACAGCTTCCAACCGGGATACTTCTTCATCTGCTCGGCGAGGCGCTGGCGGCGCTGCAGCAGTTGAGTGCCAAGCCGGTCCGACTGGTAGTCGTGATAGCCGATGCGCCCGGCCATCACCCCGCGGAACGATTCGTCGCCCGCGAGGTCGTCGAGGTAGTTGCCGTAAAGCGCATGATAGACGCCTCGCGTACGGGCATTCTCCTGCCACATGTCGGGCAGGCCGCCACTTTCTACCAAGGCGATTTCGGTGCCGAGCCCGCGCTGTTTCAACTCCGCGGCGAGCGAGCGGCTCACTCGCTTGATGTCGTCGTTCGAAAAGCGCGAGCCTTCCTGCGAGTGGCCGATCCAGTCCCACTGCGGTTCGTTCACGGGGCTGACGTAGTTGAAACGGATGCCCTCCCCGCTGTCCCGAAAGTGCTGCAGGATGTCAGCCAGATAGCGAGCGAATTGGCCCTCGTAGCCGTCCTTTAGATTCGTGGTGGCGCCGCCCGGATCGGCGAACGTCAGCCCATTGCGGGTCATACGGCCGGGCGGGCTGTTGACGAATGCGAGAAACTGCGGCACTCCGCGCGCCTTGGCCGCTTGGAGGAACCAACGCCCGCCCGCCTGCCGCGACCAGTCGTACTTCCCTTCAGCGGTTTCAAAAGTCTCGGCAGTTCGCCAGGAGTGCGTGATCCTGGGATTGATGCCGCCGCCGACGTTAAAGCGCCAGCAGGAGAGGCCGGAGCCTTTCTCGCGCGAGAACAGGAGGTCGGCGACGCGCTCGCGATTCTTCAGCGACCACCCGCCCAGTTTCTGCATGCTCCAGCAATCCGAGGCGCCGAAATTCTCGATGACCTGGTACTCGACGCTGGCGTCGATCCGGTCGGTGTGGGCTGGGACCGCTGGCGCGGGCGAGTCCGAAGCGAAGAGCAGCAGGAGCGCGAGGAACATCGCAACCATTATCCGTCCGCGGGTACCTGCCGGGACGGTGTTGGCCAGACGGATTCCCCGGACCTCCCGGAACCGCGCCTACTTGAGCGACTTCGTGATGTCGGTGAACAAGCGTTCGTCCATTGTTCCGGTGACCCGAACGGAGCCCATGTTGATGCGCTTCTGGTGATCGGAACTCGGGTGATCCAGGGCCAGGGTCACGCCGCCGCTGGTGGTGTAGATCCAGTCCCAGGAGTCCTTGGCTCCGCTCTGCAACGCGTATTCCCAATGCTCCATCAGATGGGTCCGTGGAGACACGTAAGCATCGTAGCGGTCGCCCGGGGTGAGCCCGACTTTCCCGAAGGTCAACTCGACAACATCGAAGCTTTTGCCCCGGTAAGCCTTCGTGCCGAGGTATTTCAAATTGACGCCCGTCTCAAGCCATTTCCAAGGCATCGCGAGCCAGTACATGTCGTTGATGAACGCGGCGTATGCGTCCTTCAGGCCTTTCCCGGCCTCGGCCCCTTGCAACGGTTTGCCGCCGGCGTAAACAGTTCCTTTCTGATCGTTGATGTTGAACAGGGTGACTGTAGGCTTACCGTCGCGGAGCGTGCTATCGATGCGATACCGTCCCGTCGTCTTGTCCCACAGGTGCGCTCGATCGAGGACGGTTTTGCCGTCCACCGTGACGCGGAAATCGAAGCGAACGAAGTGCGCCTTGGTCCATGCTTCTTCGCCGCCCATAGCCTGCATCATGGTTTTGGCGATAGCGATTGCCTTGGGATCGCGAGTTTCAGTACCGGCCGCGATCCCGGTTCCGGGGAGTGCCAGGATGGCGGCACACAGTGCCCAGCGTGTATAGGTTTTCATCGTCATCTCTCAGCCCAGGGAATTGCCTCCGAGTTTACCGCGACTGGAGTCGTACGGTACGCCCTGGGCCGGATCTGAAGTTAAGGGCGAAGCGCCGCCGAGAGGATTCCGAGGGCCGACGCGGCCAGAATCAACCATGCGGAGTTCAGCTTGAAGCGAATCAGAAGTGCTCCGCTGGCCAGCGCCAGTGCGATGGTAGTCCAGTCGATCAGCGCGGTGCGGCCGAGTTCCCAGGTGACCGAGGCCATCAGGGCCACCGCTGCCACATTCACACCGTCCAGGAACGCACCCATCAACGGCGACTTCCTTAAACTCGGCACAAACGGCCCGCTGATGGCGACGAAGACGAACGACGGCAGGAAGATGCCAACCGTAGCAACCAGGGCTCCCAGCGGGCCGCCGAGCATGTAGCCGATGAACGTCGCCGTCGTGAACAGCGGCCCCGGAGTGACTTGGCCCACTGCAGTGGCATCCAGCAGTTGCGCGCCGGTCAGCCAGTGCCAGTGAGTCACCAGGCCGTCGCGCAGAAAAGCCAGCAGCACGTAACCGCCGCCATACAGAACGGATCCGACTTTCAGGAAGAACAGAAACAGGCGCGGCTGTGAGAAGGGCACTCCGTGGCCGGCGGACCGCAATTGTGCCGAGCCGTCCGGCCACTGCGCGACCAGCGCCGGCAACGTGGCCATGGCGCCTGCTATCAGAACCATCCATAGCAGCGACGAGGCTGCGGGACGGGTTTCCCCGGGCCGGGGAACGGCAGCCCAGCGGAGAATGGCAGTGAGCACGCCGGCGCCAAAAAGCACGAGCAGCGCGTCAATCCGCAACTGCGCCAACACCAATGCAGCCGCGCCCAGAACGGCCAGGGAACGGGTCTTCACGGCGGACCTCAGCAACCCCCAGATGGCCTGGGCGACGATGGCGATGATGACCGGTTTGACCGCATACAGCAGCCCTGCGACCGCGGGCAGCGCACCGTACTTTCCATAGGCCCAGGCGAAGCCGCAGACGACCAACGCGGCAGGCAGGATGAAGCACAGACCACCGATCAGCAGACCGCGCCAGCCGTAGCGGCGATAGCCGATGTGGATCGCCATTTCCGTGGAGTTGGGTCCGGGGATCAGGTTCGTAGCGCCCAACAAGTCGAGGAATTCCGCCTCCGTCATCCACCGCCTGCGCCGCACGACCTCGTCCTTGAGCATGGCAATGTGCGCGGCGGGCCCGCCAAATGCGGCAAGTCCCAGCCGTAGGAACAGCCGCGTAAGCTCTGCTGCAGTGCCGGCGGACGCAGATGGCGAATGGGTTCGATCCGGGTTCAATGTTCCATCAGCATAGCGCCCTCCCGCACCGGAGGAGCACTGCGGGCTGTGATAGGTTGGACGACGTCGCGACGGGTAAGCACGTCGATCGCTCCGCGCCGATTTGACTTGCGAACTCAGATGGGATTACTAGGATGATGACCTCTCGATGGCTTCGGTTCTTGATCGCGGCGTGCGGCCTCTACTGCTCGTTGTCGCCTGTTCCAGCGCAAGGCCCGGTGTCGGTTGGAATCTTCGATGGCAGCAACGATGTCGGCACCGTGGCGCACGCCGGCAGCGCCAGTTATGACACGCCAGTACACGCCTACACAGTGCGCGGCAGCGGCGAGAACATGTGGTTCGCCAAAGATGCCTTCCGGTTCGTTTGGAAGAAGGTCTCCGGCGATGTGACCTTGAGTGCTGACGTTGCGTTTCCTAAGCAGGGCGGCAACGCTCACCGCAAGGCCGTGTTGATGATTCGCCAGAGCCTGGACGCGGACTCGGCCTATGCCGACGCGGCGCTGCACGGGGATGGGCTGACCTCGCTGCAAGCTCGGACCGAGAAGGGCGCAAGCACGCATGAAGTGCAGGCGAACGTAATCGCCCCGCACCGGCTCCGAATCGTGAGACAAGGCCAGCAGATCTACATCTTTGTGGCGGACGCGGGCCAACCGTTACGCTTTGCGGGAGGATCGATCCGGCTGCCGCTGCAGGAGCCTTTCTACATCGGCATCGGCGTCTGTTCGCACGAGCAGGACGCGGTCGAGACGGCCTTGTTCTCAAAGGTCGAACTGAGTTCCAACGCACCGCCGAGTTCAGAGCAGATGCTGCTTTACAGCACGCTGCAAACCGTAGCCGTAGCCTCTACGGACGCCCGTGCGGTGTACGTCACCCCTGGCCGCATCGAAGCACCCGTGTGGACGCGCGATGGCACGGGGTTGATGTTCAATGCAGACGGCCGGATCCAGCGGATCGCCGCGGCCGGTGGGCAGACGCAAGTGCTGCTCACTGGTTCGGCAGTGCGTTGCGACAGCCACCACGCCCTCTCGCCTGACGGCCAATCACTCGCCCTGGAGGGCGACTCGGAAGAACCAGGCAAGACTGCGATTTACCTCGCGCCATTGTCTGGAGAGGTGGACGTCACTCCGCGGCGCATCCCTCAGCACCTGCCCGCCTGGGGACCGGCGTGGTCGGCCGACGGGAAGAGCCTGGCGTTCACTGCTGAGCGTGATGCCAGCGTGGACATCTATGCGATCTCCGCTACCGGCGGCGAGGAGACCCGACTGACCCGAGGTCCGGGCAGGAATGAGGCGCCGGAGTTTTCGCCCGATGGGGAGTTCGTTTACTTCAATTCCAACCGTTCCGGCTCAACGCAGGTATGGCGCATGAAGGCGGATGGCAGTGCGCAGGAACAAGTGACCGAGGACCGCTACGCGAACCTCTATCCGCACGTATCCCCTGATGGAAAGCAACTCGTCTTTTTGAGTTATGACAAGCACCTCGACGCGCCGCACGATACGCAGGTACTGCTACGGACGATGAACCTCGGCGACAAGAGGATTGCGGTCCTCGCTGCGTTCACCGGCGGAGTCGGGTCGATCGATGCGCCCTCGTGGTCGCCTGATGGCAAGCGCGTCGCATTCGTTAGTTACCAGCGACTTCCAAAGCCCTGAGAGCCGCTAGTGCCTGGCGGCGGAAAGCCGATTCCACAGCGTTTCTGGATGTGGATCGAAGATGATCGCGGCACTGCCTGGCACGACCCGCCAGTCGCGCAGCAGCAGTTCATTCCGTAGTTGGTTTTGCGACCAACCCGCATAGCCGGCGTACGCACGAAAGGCCATTGGGCGCTGTCCTGCGCGGGCCAGTGCCGCCACATCCCCGGGGCTCAGAATCAGCCAGACCCGACTCAACAAAGGCCGCGCGCCCTGATGCGGCGAAGCTGAAAGCAGCACAGCCCGCACCCCTTGCGCAACGAACCCGCCCAAATAGAGCGGATTCCTGGCCGCCGCCGCACCCGCAGGCGTGGACTTCATCTCAGGGAACAGATGCGCAATCGGGAAGCCGCTGGGTCGATTCAGGATCAGCCCCACCACGCCCTCCTGGCCGCTGTGGACAAGCAGGATGACGGTACGGGCGAAATCCCGGTCGGGAGGACTTGGCGCAGCTACAAGGATACTGCCAACCGCAGGCAGATCGGCACACTGAGCCGGTCTGATCGTCCCGAGAGCGGCCAAAGCAAGGCCGCATAGAGAAGCGACTTCAAAGCGAACCGGACCGCGCGACATCCCGAACCATTCTCGCGCCTCGGCGAACTCGGCGGGCTTGAGAAACGGGTGAGTCGCTTCGAGGTGCTATTCGACCCGGTTACCAGCCTCCGCCGCGGCACGAGGTACGTTGACCCGCACCAGCAGGAGCAAGCCGGCGACGAAAAAGACGACCATCGAAAGGATCGCGTACTGATAGCTGCCGGTAAGTTGCAGGGTGAGGCCGAACAGCAGCGGCGCCAGCCAACTGGTCCCCTTGTCGCTCACCTCGTAAAGGCTGTAATACTCAGCCTCCCGGCCCTTGGGAATCATGACCGAGTAAAGCGAACGGCTCAAGGCCTGACTCCCGCCCATGATCAGCGCGACAATCGCCGCGGCGATGAAGTAATGCGCGGTGGTCTTGACGAAGAACATGGCCACCATCAGGAGAATCCACAGCACCAGCGCCAGGCAGATGGCGTTCTTGGCGCCCGTGCTCGACGCTATCCAATTGAAGAGAAAAGAGCCAGCGAAGGCGACGAATTGCACCATCAGAATCGCCAGCGTCAACATGCCCATGGGGATCTTCAGGTAATCGGAACCGAACTGGCCGGCCAGGGTGATCACGGCTTGTATTGCATCGTTGTAGACAAGGTATGCGACGAGGAAAAGCAGGGTCTGGGGATAGTGCGCCATGCCTCGCAGGGTGTGCCAGAGTTGCAGCGCGACTTGTCCCGCCGCGCCGGAAGTGGCCGGTTCCAACGGCGGACGATTGCGCAGTCCGGCTAGCGGGATGAGAGAGAAGAGAGCCCACCACGCGCCGGCCGAACTGAGACTGATCCGGACGGCTAGCCCCTCCGAGATGCCGAACTTCGCCGCGCCGGAGTACAGTGCCAGATTCAGCGCCAACAGCAGGCCTCCACCAAGGTAGCCGATCCCCCAGCCTTTGGAGGAAACAGCGTCGCGTTCAGCCTCGGGAGCGATGTCGTTCAGGAATGAGTTGTAGACGACGATGGACGCGCCGAAGGTGAGATTGGCCAGCAGGAAAAGAGCGCCGCCGGCGAGATAGCGTGTGCCCTCCAGCCAGTACATGGCTATGGTTGCGAAGGCGCCCAGGTAGGCGAGCAGGCCCATGAGTCGTTTCTTGTGTGGCGTGCGGTCCGCCCAAGCCCCGGCGACGGGCAACGCGACTACTTGCGAGACTACAGACAACGAGATGAGGTAGCTCCAGTAGGAGCGCGGATCGACGGCAATTCCAAGCGGGTGGATCAACCCGTCCGCACCAGCGGCGTTCTTCGCTAGAACCGTGAGCCAGGGACCCAGGAAGAGGGTGACCACAGTGCTGGCGAAAGCGGAGTTGGCAAAATCGTAAAAATACCAACAACGGCGTTCGCGCCGGGCGGCGCGAAGGCTGTCTGGACTGGGATGTAACTCCATGGCTTGAAACAAACTATGCTGAAGTACGCCCTGCCAGTTTGACAAGAGCGGTCCGAATTGGCTACAAAAAAGGAGTTAGCTTGCTCCTCAGTAGCTCAATGGTAGAGCATTCGGCTGTTAACCGAAGGGTTGTAGGTTCGAGTCCTACCTGAGGAGCCATCGCTAAGTCCTTTATTTTAAAATACTTACAGTTTTAGCCACCTCGCCCCGTCGGCACTTTTCCGCCCATTTTTCGCCACTTGTAGAACGCGCGTATTCCGCGCATTTCCCCGCATTTCCCCTGGTGCCTAAATTCGAGTCACACCAAATCCACACCAAAAAACAGTCGGTGTGGTGGCGGACGCGCCTCAGGTGAGTTCAGTTCGGACGGTGGGCACTGGGTGGCGTCCAGCGGAGCCGGCACCAGGAACGCGGCGTGGCCCAGGGTGGTTGTCGCGCAGCCCTGACGGCCGATCGCCTCGCAACTCACTTCTGACTTTCTCCGCTATCTCAGCGATCGGTGGTCGGATGCTGAATTAGAAAACGTATGGCGCCTTCGCACCGCACTTCTGGGCGACTGCTATCTCGATCAAAGAATTCACAAATCTGGTCGCGGCGCTGACCAACAGGCCAACCACCTTCCGGGTGCTCCAGCGCGAATCACAATCCACATCCGCTAGTCGCATCTGGGCCCGAGACGTTTCGAGGGCTCCCCGCGGTGCGCATGACGCCTCGGGCCTTCCCGTCCTGGGCGATCAGGACGGAACGATTAGGAGTAGAATCCCAGACACGAGCACTCCGCTCTTGTTTTGAGCGCCGTCCACCGAGTGCTGCGATGAGGTACTAAAATGGGCATATATGGCGATTATTTGAATTCACCGTTGCAGAATGATTTTGAAGCACTTACCACGGAGAGGAAAAAACAGCTATCCAGAATATCGACAGCTCGCGGTGATCGGGATGTGCTCGTATTTGCCGCTGATCTTAACAAGGATAATGCAGCGATTGCAATCAACTACTCAGATCTGCTTCCTATAAGTGACCAGCTATCTAACCTGAAGGGACATTCGCTTGACCTGATCCTTGAGACGCCAGGAGGCTCTGGTGAAGTCGCGGAGGATATAGTTCGGATTCTGCGCTGCAAATATAAGGAGATAGCCGTTATTGTGCCTGGCTGGGCCAAAAGCGCGGGCACGATTATGGCCATGGCTGCCGACGAACTGATCATGGGTCCGGCATCAGCACTAGGTCCGATAGACGCCCAGCTGTTTTATCAAGGGAAGCGTTTTTCAGCGGATGCCCTTCTCGAAGGCATGGAGAAAATCAAACAGGAAGTCACTGATTCCGGGATTCTCAATAAAGCATATATTCCAATCTTACAAGGAATTTCACCAGGTGAGCTTCAGAGCGCCTTAAATGCACGCAACTTTTCGAAAGACTTGGTGGCGAAATGGCTCGCCGAGTACAAATTCCACGATTGGACCAAACACTCATCCACCGGGCAAGATGTGACAAAAGAGGAGAAGATCGCCCGAGGTATTAGTATCGCCGCTCGACTCTGCGATCACAGCGAATGGCTAACACACGGCCGATCAATCAAGATCGCCGACCTCTGCCAAATGCGACTATTAGTAACGGACTATAGTGGACAGGCCGAATTGGCCGACGCCATTGACCGGTATTTCGCTCTGCTCCAAATGACGTTCGCCGGAAACATGTACAAGCTCTACGAGACGGCGGACTCGCAGATCTACAAGGCGTTCCTTCCGACGCCTCAACCAGGCACTGGGCTAGCCGCGCAACTTCCTATGCAGCAAAACGCCAACGTAGCTTTGGCTGATGTGAATTGCCCGAAATGCAAG
>Ga0118677_10010009_pt1 | contig 14639 bp, 9 predicted proteins | sample AliMusrvi5mmetaG_FD_86154 | JGI IMG/M metagenome (GOLD analysis project Ga0118677, IMG submission 86154) | reverse complement strand
GGGGATTGTATATCTCAGAATTCACAACCACTAAAGGACTTCACCCAATTTGTAAATCCGATTATTGGTACAGCTCCAACAACCACGATCTCCGGGTTAAAACACGGTGAGGGATCAGAGCAAAATGCAATGGTGCAACCCTCGGTAACGATGCCCTTTGCTATGACAAACTGGACCCCGCAAACAACCAATACTGAAAAAAAGTGTGTTTCGTCCTATTATTACAAGGATTCTCTGATCACGGGGTTCCGCGGCTCACATTGGTTAAGTGGCTCGTGCACCCAGGAATACGGATCAGTGGCCATTATGCCTGTTTCAGGTCAATTGGTATGTAATCCATCGAAACGAGGTTCCCTTTATTCCCATTCCTCAGAGCTGTCAACTCCATACTGTTACAAAGTTGAACTCAACACCTATCACATTACTGCAGAGATGACAGCGACCATCCGGTGTGGGATCTTATGTTTTACGTTTAATAAAGAAGGTGATGCGCATATTGTTATAAATCCGAACAATGATAAAGGTGAAGGTTTTGTGCAGATAATTCCTGAAAGGAATGAAATTATTGGCTATAACCCCATCCGCCGGATTTACCAGGGGTGGGGAAAACCTGCAGGATTTTCGGGATATTTCGTCATGAGGCTGGAGAAGGGTGCTGACTCATATGGCGTTTTCTCCGGGGATCAGATCTACCATGGGAAACTTCAGCTGAATAATAAGCAAAACTTAGGAGCCTTCCTGTCATTTAAGGTCAAAAAAGGGGAACAGGTAAGGGTGAAAATCGGAACCTCATTTGTAAGTATCAGTCAGGCGCAAAAAACCCTCGATGCCGAAATTCCTGATTTCGATTTTGAAGGCATTCAACAGCAACTCAAAAACAAATGGAACGAAATACTCTCGCGAATTGAAGTGGAAAGCAATCAAACTGATGAATTGGTGAAATTTTACACGGCTATGTACCATTCTTTTCAACAACCGCGTACCTACAACGATATCGATGGATGTTATCCTCGTTTTGATGGCAATGATCAAACAGATACCATTTGTGGCGGAAACTACTATGGGGATTATTCTGCCTGGGATACCTTTCGTGCACTACATCCATTGTATAACCTGATTGCCCCAGAATACAATGCCGACATGGTCAGATCGCTGCTGACTATGGGGAAAGTCAGAGGTTGGCTTCCCATTTTTCCCCAATGGAACAGTTACACCTCTGCGATGATTGGCGACCATGCCATTTCGATTATTGCTGAAGCCTATATTAAGAAGGTCGTCAACCTGTCTGAAGCTGATTACCGGTTGATGAGACACAATGCAACCGAAACGCCCTTAGATTTTGAAGAGTATGCCAGTGGAAAAGGGAGGAGGGCGCTGCCATCATACCTGAAGTATGGCTACATCCCGCTGGAAGATTCAGTTAAGGAAGCATTTCATAAAAATGAACAAGTTTCACGAACCCTGGAATATGCCTACGACGATTATGCGTTGGCCCAGGTTGCAAAAAAAATGGGTAAAAGCAAGGATTACCATTACTTCATGAAGCGGTCCCGAAACTATCGAAATGTGTTTGATCCTTCTGTAAATAACATGAACGGACGTTTTACCAATGGAAAATTCACCACTGATTATGATAAAAATAAAAAAATGTTTTATGTCACGGAAGGTACTCCCTGGCAATACAACTGGTATGTTCCGCAAGATGTGGAAGGGCTGATCCGGTTGATGGGAGGAAGGGATAGATTCAATCACGTACTTGATGATTTCTTTGAAGAGGGGCAGTACTGGCATGGAAATGAGCCCGGGCAACAAATTCCGTTTTTGTATACCTATTCGGGGCAACCCTGGAAATCGGCAAAAGTAGTCCGTGAAATACTTAAAACCGAATATAGTACCGGTCCGGGGGGATTGAGTGGCAATGACGATTCGGGACAAATGTCTGCCTGGTATATTTTTGGGGCAATTGGCTTTTATCCGGTTTGCCCTTCTCTTCCCGAGTATGCTGTTTCCGGTCCGGTTTTCGAAAAAGTGACCATCAAACTGGGCAATGGCAAAATACTTATACTATCTGCTCCCGGAACTTCGGTGAAGAACTGTTACATCAAATCCATCCATTTTAACGGCCGCAGGATTGATAATTTTAAATTCTCCCATTTTGATCTGCTGAACGGAGGAATTGTTGAGTTTAAAATGACCGATCAATTTTAAAACGGGAATCCTTTGATTGGGAATAGTTTTAGAAATACAATCATCACATTTTGAATTTGCTAATGCAATTAATCTACAATTTTATTACTATGAATAGCATAAATTTGTTAATTACACTATTACTCTTCGGAAATCTGGCTGTGGGTGAACCAATTCAGGTGAATTGCCCTAAAACGGAATTAAACTTTCAAAAAATGAATACAATTGAGCTGATGAAAAAAAGAATCCTGCTGGATTCATCGAAAGTATTGTACGATAAACCACTTAATATGGATGATTTTTCCGGTTCGTGGGTTGTATACCATAGCAAATGGGAAATTAAAGAGGGTTGGCTGCAGGGTGAAAATCCAGGAAACTGGCCGGGAATGGCGATACTCAAACAAGATTTTCCGGGTAATGTACTGGTCGAATTTGAAGCTCAGACCCTGCTACCATCATCTCATGATATCAATGTGATGTGGAACGGTGAATGGCTTGCTTCAACCGATCAGCGAGGGACTGCTTATGTTGCGGGGCTGCAGGGCTGGTGGACCGGTAAAGTAGGAATTGAGAAATCGAATGATTATAAATTCATGTGCGGGACTGCCTTGTTTAATTTTGAACCGGGTAAAATCTACAAAATCCAGGCTGGAAGTATTAACGGTCATTGTTTTATTTTAGCCGATGGGAAGCTGTTGCTCGAAGCCATGGATCCAAATCCAATCGATAATCAAAAATGTACCAAAGTAGGTTTTGAGGCCTATTGCAGCAAAATTCGGATCCGTAATATCAAAATCAGACAAATTTTTTGGGAATCGGTAGCAATGAAATATGAGGTTGATTTCTAAATCAGTGACATGTTTAGCCTGTTGCCAGAAGTCTTGTTTAGATTCCGGACAGCAATTGCTTTTATCCATTATGGCGGAATTTTCCATGGATCATTTTTATTAAAGGGAGATTTTCGTTATTATTGGGGTATAAAATATCGGTAGAAATGTTTAGAGCAGAGATAAATTCACTTTCTGATATCAATCGTATTGCATCCATGTTTCTTATGGCGCATCCGGCCGACCGGATATTTGCGTTTTACGGTGCAATGGGTGCTGGAAAAACGACCTTTATCAAGGCCCTTTGTGAAGAGATGCAAGTATTGGACTATGTCACATCTCCCACATTTTCTCTGATCAATGAATATCAAACGGAGAACAAAGGCACGATATTTCATTTCGACTTTTACCGCATCAATAACCTTAGTGAGGCTTATGACTTTGGCTACGAAGATTATTTTTATAGTAATTGTTATTGTTTTATCGAATGGCCGGAGTTGATTGAATCTCTTTTGCCTTCCATTGCTGTTAAAGTCTTTATTAATGAGGCTGAGAATGGGTCACGAATCATTGAGTCGGAATGAAAAATCTGTTAAAACTATTAGGTTATGAATCAAAGGAAAGGTGGTAAACTGTCAACACTGGCTAATGACCAGCTTCTTCCAAGGGAAGAGCTCTACAAGAGAAGCCCGCGAAATATTAAACTCAATATTGGTATTCCTGACAATTCTGCTTCGATTGAGTATTGTGTTCCGTTAACTCCCCAGTCGGTCGAAGTATTGGTTCATAATGGACATGATGTATTTGTTGAAACAGGAGCAGGGAAGGAAGCCAATTATTCAGACCAGGCCTATTCCGATTGCGGAGCAGTGATTTGCCGTTCTGCTGCAGAAATCTTTCAATGTGATATCATTTTAAAAATGGCCCCTTTCACACATGAAGAGACCGAGTTGATGAAGGGAAATCAGTTATTGCTTTCACCCCTCTATCTCACCCTGCAAACCCAGGAATCGGTTCGTCGTTTAATGCGTAAGAAGGTTACAGCTGTCGGGTTTGAATATATGAAGGATGAGAATGGAATCTTCCCCGTAGAACGGATTTTCAGTGAGATTATGGGAAATACGTCGATGATAGTTGCCAGCGAGTATTTGAGTACTGCCCGTAATGGTAAAGGGGTAATCCTTGGTTCTGTTACCGGGATCTCACCTACCGAAGTTGTAATTCTTGGATCGGGTACTGCGGCAGAATTTGCCGCGCGTACAGCCCTCGCACTTGGTGCTACTGTAAAAGTGTTCGATGATTCAATCTCAAAATTAGTTGATTTCCAATCCCGGCTTGGGGCACGTGTTTTTACTTCCGTATTTCATCCTAAGGCACTCCGAAAGGCCATGAAAACGGCCGAGGTGGTTATTGGAGCCCTCTCTATGAATGAGGTACCTAAAATGATTGTCCCGGAAGAGATGGTTGGGGGGATGAAGGAGAATTCCATTATCATTGATCTGAATATCATTCAGGGAGGATGCATTGAAACATCAAGGATTACCAATCATAAGAAACCAACTTACATTGAACATGGTGTCATTCACTATTGCGTACCCAATATTACCTCCAGGGTGGCTCGCACTACATCAATTGCAGTGAGTAACATTCTGGCCCCAATGTTACTTGAAATCGGAGAATCTGGCGGAATTAACCAATATGTTAAAACCAACCGCGGATTTTGTGAAGGAATCTATGTTTTCAATGGAGTATTGACCAACCAGGATATCGGAGCAGTCCTTAATATTCCGGTTACCGATATCAACTTGCTGATGGCGGCCTTTTGATCAGGAAAACCTTTTAAATAAATCCTTAAACAAAATTTCTGCAGATAGGCAGGTTATTTGTTCGGATGTGTGGTTCTCTATTGTCCACCCCGCCCTTTGGGCACCCCTCCAAAGGGGAATTAATTTCCGGAATGAAGGTTAAAACCGGTTCAAGTGTCATTTGGGTTCTAATTTATAAAATCACATGGTTACTGAAATTATCGAAAGATGAGTCAGGGAAGCCGTTTTTTATGGGGTTTTTCTGTAGTAATACTTTGGTATCCAATAACATAGATTATCCCGGAACTTATCCCCAGAGCAAATCCGGGATAGCAAAATTTCATTATATTGTCTGCATTATTCAAATGTCCTGCCAAATAAAAAAGTGTAATTAACAAACTACTTATTCCTATGATCAAGTAGATATTAATGGCCAGAAACAATTTTCTATTCTTTCTGCTTTCAGGAAGAGGGAAAAACTTATTTCTTCTAAGTGTCATATTCTTCATTGTTGCCAATTTTTATGGATGGTAAAATCTTCAACTGTTCTATATTTTCAAGAATATTATTATCAGGATAAGGAAGATACAAAATATTTCAATGCCCATGATCAATTTTCAGAAATTTCTTTTGATACGGATTCAATTTGATATTTGTAACGGGATTGCATAAATGACGTCACATTAAACCAGTTTTCAGGTGAGATTGCACAATTGAGGCAACAGCCCATTTATTTTAATCCCAACTTACTGTTTTCCATTAATAAACCAATGGATTCCTGTATTCGTTTCAGAATAGTCCCTTCCCTTTTTCCACTGGTTATCCAGGTAATATATTGCCGTTGGTAGGAGGGTGCCAGGTTATTAAAGTTTATCATGGCGGGTTCATTTTTGGTAAATTCACGGATAATGAATCCAGGGATAATAAATTCTCGATTTTTCACATCTTCAAATTTATGTTCTTCCGGATTTGGAAGGGTTGACATTACCGAAGCGTCTATTTTATCAAGCCCTGCCCGAGTCATTTTACCATTTTTTATTAATTCAACTATCTTTTTCTTATTGAGGTGAGACCATTTTGTGGAATCTTTTCGGGGAGTAAATTTTCTGGCATATTTGTCATCCTCTGTTTTTTTGACAAGACTGTCAATCCAACCATAACAAAGTGCCTCCTCAAGTGCTGCTCCATAAGGAATGCATTCAACTTTTTTGTGCATCTTGTAAAATATCATCCAGATCCCCGGAGAAGTTATATAATTGTCCTGTAGCCAATTTCTGAATTCATCTCTATTTTTAAAGTATGCAAACTCAAGTTCTTTCATATTCTTTGAGATATGAACATAGTAATAAGTATACCGGCAATTGGCATCAAATTTACAAATCTCTGAGAAAAGATAAAGGTTATGCGGATTTTAATCTTCAGCTGCCAGAATCATGATTGAAATGTGATGCAGCCGAACTAATCCGGTCTTGGTGTGCCCCATTCCGTTGGGCATGATCTCCCCGTTTTGAGCAACAATGAGCCAATTCTCTAATGGTATTTCATGTTCCACAGAGTAATTATTTCCATTCAATAGAACCAGAATTCGTCGCCAACGGTCGCCATTGGCATGATGGCAGAGTTCATAGGCGATTACTCCAGGAATATAATGACCAAAAAATCTGAGTTTCTCCCGAATTGTTTCTGCATCAGGGATTCTGAATGCAGGGTGCTGGTGCCTCAGTTCAATGCAGCTTTTCATGAAATCGACTAATGTTGGATATTCAGTTTTACGGTTCCAGTCGATTTGATTGATATAATCGGGTGACCGGTATGAATCCGGATGTCCCCCCTTTGAGCGAAGCATCTCATCGCCCGCATGGATAAAAGGAACTCCCTGGGAGGTGAGGATTACACCGAAGGCCAGGCGCGCCATCCGCTCAACAGTTTCAAGATTCGCTTCAGGACAGGAGTACTGTAGTTTATCGAATAGGGTAAGATTATCGTGACAGGAGACATAATTGATACATTGTGACGGTACGTTTGCCCAGGGGTGTCTTGAGGTATTTACGAAGTCATAAATGATCTGATCGTGAGCTACGGCTGCAGTTATGGCGAATTTCAGTTGTTCCTCCCGTAGGGTAATCCCACTGATAAAACCCGCATTGTTTCTGTCAAATGGCGATCCTTTCAACCCGTTGCGCATATCGTCACAGAATGAGGCAATCCGGTCAAGCTGTTTGGTGTTGGATTTCACTGCTCGAAATTGCTCCGGAAGAGGGCTTTCACCTGCACTCCACCCTTCCCCGTAGAGGAAAATTTTAGGATCGATGGTGTCGAGGCGATGCCTGATCCGATTCATTGTTTCTAAATCGATGAGTCCCATAAGGTCGAACCGGAATCCATCGATATGGTATTCCTCAGCCCAATAGGCAACCGACTCGATAATATATCTTCTGACCATCTCCCGCTCTGTTGCGAGTTCCGATCCGCATCCGCTTCCGTCCGAGAAGGTCCCATCCTGATTGAACCTGTAAAAATATCCGGGAACAGTCTGATTAAAATAAGACTCAAAAATCAAGCCGGTATGGTTATACACTACATCAAGAATGACTCCCATGCTATTCTGATGCATGGATTGTACCAACTGTTTGAGCTCCTTGATTCGCGTAATTCCATTGACGGGATCGGTAGAATACCACCCTTCCGGAGTATTATAATTCAATGGATCATATCCCCAGTTATAATGGGCTGCGGGATTTAATTCATCAACGGTATAAAAATCAGCTACCGGAAGTAAATGGACATGAGTTATCCCGAGTTCTTTCAGATGATCAACTCCAGTGGTTTCCCCTGTTGGAAGCTTAGTCCCCAATTCACAAAAGCCAAGATATTTTCCTTTATTTTTTATCCCGGAAGAGGGTGACATGGAGAAATCGCGAATATGAACTTCATAAATCACCATATCTGTTGGGTTTGTCAGCGTATGTCGCTGATCAGTTTCCCAATGTGACGGATTGCTCTTTTGAGGGTCGATAATTGCACCACGACTTCCGTTTACTCCAGTTGCTTTTGCATAAATATCAGGACCTTCCTTGAGCCATTCCAAATCATCCTTAACTTGCAGGGTATAGAAAAATCCTTCAAGATTCTCCCTGATTTGGTAAATCCAGGTGCCGCTTTCTTCAGGGATGAGCTGGAATTCTTTATCTGGTTTGCCCCCTTGCCCTGAATCATAAAGTCTGAAAAAAATTCGCTGGGCTGATGGGGCCCATATTTTGATAGTCGTTTTTTCGGGTGTCCAGGTTATCCCAAGATCATTCCCCTCATAAACGGGAAAATCATTAAAGTCACTCTCCTTAAATTTCCAGTTTCTCATTCAATTAAAACCATTTCAATCTGATTGTCTGACTCTTGAATCTCTTGCCGCTGAGATCTCTCATTTCAACACCCATTCGACAGGCAAGTTGTAATTCAGGTACTGTCTCATAAAACTGTTCTAACGAAATATCTAATAAATAGGTTTTTCCTCTTTCCAGTAATATCGGATAAATCTCAGAATGCTCTACCTTGAGCACCCGGAATTTACGTCGGGTAAACCAGCGCTTAAAAATAAGAATTGGAGCATGAAGATCAATCTCCCGGCTGCCGGTATTTGTAACGATCAATTCAATATTTGTGGGGTTGAAACGGTTGTTTTTATGAAGTTCGATTACTGCATCAAAAGGTTTCGTCTTTCTATTAAAAGACATTTTTTTCCCTGAAGCCCCTTTTGAAAAGGTACGCGTACGGTAAAAAGTAAGAAACCCAATTACCAACACTATGATAATCAGAAGAACCTTCAGTAACATTAATAAAAAACTTGACAGCACCATTATCGCTAAGATTGAAATTCCCGGGATTTCTGCCCGATTAGGGACTTAAGAGGACAACCCGGAAAGCTAACGCAAAAGAATAGAAATTAACAGAAACAAACAACAGTTTTAAACGGAGTTCCCAATTTTAGGAGAAAGAATCGAATGAATAACAGTATTATTAGTGATCATTATTCGTTGATGTGGTTTATTCCCGGTTTTTTTAAAAAATAGGTCCACGAATTTCAATTGTTTTGTCAAACAATTCTATTCTCATTCGTAATTTAAAATTCAGCATAAAGTTTCAATACAAAGGATATTCAGAGATTGATTAAAATTATTTTTGTTATCCATTCGGTTGTGGAAAATATTTAGGGTTGCCCTTAATTTATCCGTAACCCTGTTAATTCCATCGTTTTCCTCTGGCAGGGCTTTTTATCTTTCTGGAAACTATTCTGTTAGGAGGAAGTTCTTCCCCGACAATGCGAAAGTCGAGTTGCTTTCGTTCAAGATTAGCCCGGGCTATTTCAACATCAATGGGGTCACCAAGCTGATATTTCTTGTGGGTTCGGCGCCCAATGATGCAATAATTTTTTTCGTCAAATTCGTAAAAATCGTCGGTAAGTTCGAACATTGGAATCATCCCTTCACACTTATTCTCATCCAGTTCGACATAAATTCCCCATTCTTTGACTCCTGAGATCACCCCTTTAAATTGCTGCCCAATCTTGTCGGCCATGAATTCTACCTGTTTGTACCTGATCGATGCCCGTTCAGCATTGGCTGCCTTGTTTTCCATATCGGATGAATGTTTGCACATCTCTTCATACTGGGCAGACTGTACCGACCGCCCATCTTCAAGATATCGGGCGAGTAACCGATGGACCATCATATCAGGATAACGGCGGATGGGTGATGTAAAATGGGTATAATATTCAAAACCTAACCCATAATGACCAATGTTTCTTGTCGAGTATTCGGCTTTTGCCATGGTTCGAATGGCAAGGGTTTCGATTACATTCTGCTCTTTCTTCCCGGCTACATTTTCAATCAGTTTATTCATTGATTCTGTGACAGTTTTGGGATTATTGGTCATGATACCATACCCAAATCGTTTGATAAAGTGGTTAAACGAATCGAGTTTGTCGGGATCAGGCTTGTCATGAATACGGTAAACAAAAGTCCGTTCCTTTTTCTTTGCGCCGGGTTTGCCTACAAATTCGGCCACCCTTTTATTGGCTAACAGCATGAATTCTTCGATAAGTTTATTCGAATCTTTCGACTCCTTAAAGAAGACACTAAGTGGTTTCCCATCTTTGTCGATTTCAAACTTCACTTCAACACGATCAAACCCGATGGATCCCGACTCAAATCGTATTTCCCTAAGTTTTTTCGCCAGACGGTCAAGGGTAAGAATCTCTTCCTTTAAATCACCATCTCCGGTTTCAATCACTTGTTGTGCCTCTTCGTAGGCAAAGCGGCGATCAGAATAGATGATGGTCCTGCCAAACCATTCATGATGCACAACGCTGTTGTCATCCAACTGGAATACTGCAGAGAAGCAAAGTTTCTCTTCATGCGGCCGCAACGAACAAACGCCATTTGACAGTTTCTCAGGTAACATGGGGACTACGCGGTCAACCAAATATACTGAGGTTGCTCTGTTGTATGCTTCTTCCTCGAGCAATGATTCCGGCTTTACATACCAGGTGACATCTGCAATATGCACCCCTACTTCCCACAAACCGTTTTCGAGTTTTTGAACTGAAAGGGCATCGTCAAAATCTTTGGCATCGGCTGGATCGATCGTAAAAGTTGGCACCTTACGGAAATCACGCCTTTTTATTATTTCATCCGAAGGAATTTCAAATGGGATTTTTTCTGCTGCATGGTTCACTGCTTCCGGATAGTGATACGGCAGACCAAATTCAGCCAGAATCGCATGCATCTCCGTATTATTGTTTCCGGCATCTCCCAGAACATCAATAATCTCAGCGAATGGATTTCTGGCGCGCTCCGGCCAGTCCGTAATTCTGGCAACCGCTTTTTGCCCGTGCTTTGCCCCCATCAATTTGTCTTTTGGAATAAAGAGATCGAACGGGGTTTTTTTATTGGGGATTAGAAAAGCGCTGAATGGAGAAATCTCAATAGTCCCCACAATGGTTGTCTTTGCCCGCTCGATGATTTCGATCACTTCAGCCTCCGGATCACTGCGTTTCCGTCGTGCATATAGACGAATCCTTACCTTGTCCCCGTCCAGCGCATGATTCATATTCGCTGCTGAAACCAATACCGGCTCCTCCAATTCTTCACTGCTTACCTTCCCAAAACCTTTGGAATTAAGCTCCATGATTCCGGTTATTGTTCCTCCCTGTGATTTAAGCCGGTATTTGCCACGTTCTGTCTCGACCAGTGTCTCGGCATCACGCAGTTCCTGAAGGACAACATTGACCAATTGTAACTGACCCACATCCTTTGCTCCGACTGCAGCACCGATCTGTTTATAATTAAATGACTGATTGCTGTTGTCGTAATATACTTCAAGTATGGCACGTTTCAAACCATGTTTATTGAAGTTAAGTGCTTTTTTGTTCTTTTTAGCTTTAGCCATAACTTTGGAATTTTGCTACTAAAGGTACTTTATATTTTTAATTACCAAGTTTATTACACCTTCGATTTCAAACTTTTCTAAATTACTTTCGGTAAATTTGTAATAATAAGCGGTTAAAAATTTCTGAAAAGATGATCTTTCTTGAAGATCTGATAGCCCTTTTCTATCCGCGTTTGTGTGCCGGGTGTAATTCTTCTCTCGTGAAAGGAGAGGATGTACTTTGTCTAAACTGTCTGGCTGACCTTCCCCGGACTAATTATCATTTGCAAGGTGAAAACCCCGTTTTTCAGCAATTTACAGGGAGGGCAAGGATTGAACTTGCCACTTCATTCTGCCGATTCGATAAAGGTGGGCGCTTGCAGCACCTTTTGCACCAACTTAAATATAAAGGGAACCGGGAGGTGGGCCATAAAATGGGTCTGATATTTGGTTTTGACTTGAATCAGAGTACCAGATACTGCACTATCGATGCCATCATACCGGTTCCGTTACATCCTAAGAAAGAGAAAAAGAGAGGGTTTAATCAGAGTGCCGAAATCTGCAAAGGACTTTCACAAGCGATGGCCCGGCCGTTAATACTTGGAAATCTGATCCGGGAGGTTCATACTGACTCTCAAACCCGGAAGGGGAGATTTGAAAGGTGGGAAAATGTCAGTGGTATTTTCAGCGTTAAAGATGGAGCTTCATTAATGGATAAACATCTGCTTCTTGTAGACGATGTTGTGACCACCGGGGCGACTCTTGAAGCCTGTTGCATCCCGTTACTTAAAATCGCGGGAGTGAGGGTTAGCATTGCAACCCTGGCAACTGCCTGATTTTCTAAATACTCAAGGGAGCTCAGAAACTGTATAATCTTCTATTTCATTTTTATTCGGATATTTTTTTTTACTTTAGAGAGAGCTGTTAGCATAAAATATGGGCAAATGATGAAATAACGTGAATATTTCGTCCTGAATGGTAACTTACCTTGCTAATAATTCAGTTTTTATCCATTTTTATCCCTGACGGGATAGAACATCTGATTTTGAACAGATTCTCAAAATCAGGCACTTACATATGGGAATGGATCATTGTGTCAAGGTGAATTTGAAACTTACTCCCAGGTTTGAATTGGTTGTTCTGTAAGAATTCGATATAAAAGGATTGGTCACAAGTCTGTCATAAAATAATCGAAGAGTAAATGCCTGGCTGAGTTTATAATCGGATGAAAATTTTACTGAAACTGATTGCTGGCCTGCAGTAGTCTGATTGTTTTCCTGGTCTAATTGCCGAAGCACGGTTTTATTTTTTCCGATAGCTACATCTAACCGGACATTCAGTGCATTATTATACGTTTTTTGCGAAGTCTTTGTCTTGACAAACAATTTCATATTATCAAAACGGTAACCGAGACCAAGACTTGCCTGGGTGTCATAAAGTTCCATTAACTGGTTATTGGTAAGACTCAGAGTCAGGTTTCTTGTTTTCCGCCAATCAAACCGTGAAGTGAAATTATTCAGCCAGGTGATATCAATATCTATGAGCGGGTTAAATGCTTCATTAATATTGATTGTCCCGATCGTATATTGCGATAAAAAATTTTGATTTGCATCCTGAACATAATTGAACCCGTCATTTTGAGATTGATAATCAAGATTTGAGACATAGGAGCCAACGGTGTAGGTCGATTTATAATCATGCAGGATGCTCATCGATTTCATGAAGTTTTTCAACCATGGAATTTTGTTAACAACTCCAGAGTATTGAACGCGCCAATTCGGCATCGTGAATTTAGCAGAAGGAAACGGTGTGAGTGGTACTTTTTCAGCACTTGTTCCGGTATAGGCCGCGAGGAATGCAGGAATTAAAACGTCTTGTGATAGAGGTCCATAGCCTGTGGGGTAATTGGTATATGGATCAAAGATACCTGGTGAATAGCCAAATGTGGAATTTGCAATTCTCGATTGGTCAAGACGCTGAGCTATTCTTTCGCGGTTTTGGGAGAATGTATTCCAGACTTTTGAGGATTGTGCCCCTGAACTTCCAATCCGCTCAAAGGATGAGCCGATTGAGATGATCGACATGCTGAAACTCCCGTTGGTCATTTGATTATAGGCTCCCCATCCCTTTTGATTACTATAGATAAGATATTCGGAGGAGTTACTGGAAAAACTCCGATTTGCGGTAAGGTCAATCTTCAGGTCAGGTAATGGAACGAGTTTCACCCGGATAACCAAACGGTTATTTTGGTTTTGCGTATATGGTTTATTCAGGGTTGTATCGGTGGTTATCCAACCTTTTTGAGCAGCCTCAAGGCCAAAACCGGATTTCTGCTGACCCAGAATAAATGGCAGACCGGGAGCAAAAAGTCGCTTTCCGTCAGCTCCTGTGTAATTGGCCGACCCGAGGAAATTGGATCCAGGTAAATAGCCATAAAGACTGGTTCCTCCATTCTCGGAATAGGAGATATTTACCGAATTGACCATCATCAGAAAGCGGGCAAGATATTCATCAAACTTTATGCTTATCTTTTTGGATTGGTCCTTTCCTCCGGATACTTCGACGATCGCTTTGACGCAATCGGTTTCAGGAGTGAACAATACCCGATTCTCATTAACCACTTTTATTTTTCCATTGATCACTTTTCCCTTCTCATCGGTTACCCTGACCACCACATTTACAGTTCCCAATTTATGAAAGATCGATTGGGGGATGTTCTTTTTCAATGTCACTTTGCCATCCTTGAATTTTACGGGCATATTCATATTCAGGGGGATATTTTGTCCTTTCTTGTCCAGGATGTCCCTCCTTCCACGGCTGAATTCACCATATTTTTGATTAATTCTTTTTAGATAGGGTATGCGGTTATAAAGTTTTATAAAGTCTGCCTGCCCTGTTATCTGAAAGGCATTTGAATTACTGATGTTGTTTCCGGTTACGTAACTGCCGGTACCAAGTGCCGCAACATCCCAGGAGTATGCTGCATGATAGGTCACTGATGAGGATACCCAATCGAGTAAAGGGAGTTTATTAATTGGAATGACATAGGAGACATTCCAGTTATGGGTATAATGGGTATTACGTCCTCCATTCAGGATATTTTGCAATATCGTATCCCTGCGGGCCTGGTATCCGCTTAGATTTTTATCCGAGGCACCAAGTGGTTCATCAATCCGGGAGGAGTTAACTGCTGAGAAATCAATCTTCAGACTGCGGGTTAGGTCATATTTGAAGTCGTAATACCGGTTCCACCTGAAATCTGCAAGGTAGGTTTTTGAAAGGGCGATTCCCGAATTGGTAAGATCCCGGTATTGGGTTATATTACTGTTGTTATTCATATCTGACCGGAATGATATCTGACTGGGAATAAAATTCAGATTGAAATCACGTAAGATTG
>Ga0118677_10010007_pt1 | contig 14642 bp, 11 predicted proteins | sample AliMusrvi5mmetaG_FD_86154 | JGI IMG/M metagenome (GOLD analysis project Ga0118677, IMG submission 86154) | reverse complement strand
AACCCGCGTGTCCCGAACAAAATGCATTCCCGTGAAAATAGTTGGTGGATCCGATGTACCCGCCGCAACCCCGTTCTGGCCATCCACCGAATATTTACTATGCACCGATTGGTCTCAATACCGCGGCCCGCAGGTGGATGGGATTTCGCCCGAGAGTATTCAGTGCGCGTTTCCGGCCGGTGGTCCCAAATGTCTGTGGCGAGTGCCCACGCCTGCCGGTTTCAGCTCGTTCGCAGTTCAAGGTGGAAAGGCGTTTACGCAGGTCACCCGTGATCTCGACGGCGCCGCGTCCGAGGTTTGCCTCGCGCTCGATGCCGATTCGGGCAAGGAACTCTGGGTTGCGCGCGTGGGACCGGCCAAATACCCCGGCGGGGGCGATAGCGGCGCCGAGGGCAATAGTGGCGGAGATGGACCGCGCTCGACACCCGCGGTGGGCGGCGATCGGGTTTACACGTATTCCCCCGACATGGTCCTGCAGTGCTTTGACGCGAACTCAGGGAAATCACTTTGGGCGAAGGACATCATCAAGGAATTCGGCGGCAAGAACATCGGCTGGAAGAGCGCGATGTCGCCAATGCTCGATGGCGGCCTGGTGTTCGTTGCCGGCGGCGGCCAGGGGCAATCCATGATGGCGTTCAATCAAGAAACCGGGGCCGTGGTCTGGAAGACCGGGGACGACGCCATGACGCATGCGACCCCGGTGCTGGCTGCGTTGCAAGGCGCAAAGCAGGTGATATTCATGATGCAAAGCGGGCTGGTCGCGCTGGAACCTGCCACGGGCAAACCGCTTTGGAGATTTGCATTCCCGTACCGTACCTCGACCGCCTGCTGCCCGGTAGTGGCCGGGGATGTGGTGTTCTGCAGTGCCGGCTATGAGATCGGCGCGGCCGCTTGCCGTGTGAGCAAGAACGGTGACGGATTCGAAGCGAAAGAAATCTGGCGGGTCAAGGGTGATAAGCCCCTCGGCTGCCTCTGGAGCACGCCGGTGCAGAAGGACGGATATTTGTACGGAATGATCAGCTTCAAGCAATTTGGGCAGGGCCCACTCAAATGCGTGGATATTCAGACCGGCACCGTGAAGTGGGAGCAGCCCGGGTTTGGCGCTGGGCAAGTGCTGCTCGCGGGGAATTGCCTGGTCGCCTTGAGCGACGCCGGTGAAGTGGTAATAGTTGAGCCTTCTCCAGCCGGCTACAAGGAATGGGCCAGGTTCAAAGCACTTCCCGGGAAATGCTGGAACAGCCCGGGCCTGAGCCAGGGCCGCCTCTACGTGCGCAGCACGAAGGAAGGGGCTTGCTTCGATCTGTCCGGCGCGAAGTGAGTTAAAGGGTTCATATATGCCGCGGGCAGATGGAGTTGAAAGGCCACAGTGGCAAGGGACAACTGGCAATCGCTGGTATGCTTTGACCCGGCGTGCGCTGACCTTGTCGTGCTGCGCCGGAATGGCGCTGGCGGCCATCGCGCAAGAGCCTGTCCTGCAGACCGAAGCGAACCGCATGGTCGAGCTCACGCTCAAGGCCAGCCGCGCTTATGGCGACCCGTTCAACGAGGTAAAGCTCGACGTCACCTTCATTGATCCCCGAGGCCGGGAGGCGCGCGTGCCGGCTTTCTGGGCGGGAGGCGCGGTGTGGAAGGCGCGCTATGCCTCGCCCGTGCTCGGGGCACACCGTTTCCACAGTGAGTGTTCGGAAACTCAGGATCCGGGCCTGCACGGCATCACCGGACAGGTCGAAATTCAACCCTATACCGGTCCCAACCCGCTCTACGCGCATGGCCCGCTACGGGTTTCTCCCAACAAGCGCTACCTGGAGCACGCGGACCATACGCCCTTCATTTGGTTGGGAGACACGTGGTGGATGGGTCTTTGCCACCGGCTGCGCTGGCCCGAGGAGTTCCAGCAACTGGCTGCCGATCGGAAAGAGAAGGGGTTCAACGTCATCCAGATCGTCGCGGGCCTATACCCGGACATGCCGCCGTTCGACTCACGCGGCGCGAATGAAGCGGGCTTTCCGTGGGAGACCAATTACAGCCGCATCCATCCGGAATACTTCGATGCTGCCGACCAACGCCTTGGTTACCTGGTCGAGCAGGGCTTTACGCCCTGCATCGTCGGGGCCTGGGGCTATTTCATGCCGTGGATGGGCGTGGAGAAGATGAAGGCGCACTGGCGTTACCTCATCGCACGATACGGCGCGTGGCCGGTGGTGTGGTGTGCGGCGGGCGAGGCGAATCTGCCGTGGTATCTCGCCAAGGGCTTCCCTTACGACGACCGCAAGCAGGTGCGCGACTGGACTGAGGTCATGCGCTTTATCCGGGAAATCGATGCGTTTCGTCGGCCACTGACGGTCCATCCAACAGCGATCAACCGTTACACAGCACGTCATGCGACCGATGATCCCGGCTTGCTGGATTTCGATATGCTGCAGACGCCGCATGGCCAGCGTGAGGCGGTGCCCGTGGCCGTCAATGCGATGCGCCAATCTTACGCGGCAACGCCGATGATGCCGGTCATTGATGGCGAGGCCAGCTACGAGATGCTCAGCGACAGTCTGCCGACGGAATGGACGCGGCGGATGTTCTGGCTTTGCCTGATGAACGGCGCGGCGGGGCACACTTACGGGGCCAACGGCATCTGGCAGTGCAATCGCCCCGGCGATCCCCACGGCCAGTCGCCCCACGGAGGCAGCTACGGCAAAATCGCTTGGAATGAAGCCATGCGCCTGCCCGGTTCCCGACAAGTAGCCCTCGGCAAGCGGCTCCTGGAGCAATACCCGTGGCAACAGTTCCAGCCGCACCCCGAATGGGCCGCCTTCGTCGGGGAATCGGCCCTCGGGTTCGAGAGTTGCCGCTGGCTCTGGTATCCGGAAGGTAAGCCGGCCCAGGATGCGCCGATAGCCAAACGCTACTTCCGCCGAGCGTTTATTCTGACCGAAGGCAAGACGATTGCCCAAGCCCGGCTGCGCGTTTCGGTGGACGACTGGTTCTCGGCGCGGCTGAATGGCCAGATGCTCGGGACGGGGGAGGATTGGCGCGCCGGCAAACAGTTTGAGATTGCCCGCCTGCTCAAACCCGGTACGAACGTGCTGGCAATCGTGGCCGAGAATAAGCCAGCGCCAGTGACAGCTAATCCGGCGGGACTGGTCGCCTGCCTTGAGGCCCGGTTCGCGGAGAATGAGCAAGTCGTGAAGCTAGTTTCGGATGACTCCTGGCGCTGTGCCCGGGACGAGACCGAAGGGTGGGATTCCCCTGGGTTTGATGACAGCGGCTGGGCGAAAGCGATGGTCGTCGGACGTTACGGCGATGGGCCGTGGGGACCAATTGGCGAGATCAAGGACGAGGCCTACGGCCCACAGTCGACCGGAATTCCGGGTGTTGTGCGAATGATCTACGTGCCGCAACGCGAGGCGGTCGAGGTGCGCCACCTTGTGGCGCAAGCGGCATACGCAGCCACCTGCTTCGATCCAGTAAGCGGGGACAAGACTCCGTTGGGCACGATCCGGGCCGATGCCGCGGGCCGATGGCTATGCCCGCCGCCTGCGGGGAAGGATCACGATTGGGTGCTGATACTAGAAGGGAGAGGAGATAAGAATTAGAAGTCAAAAGTCGCACCTTGAGTGGGCCTTTCCCTTGTCTAACTCAAGCCGTGTTTGTTCCGGCCCCGAACATGATTGGGGAGCGAGCTAAGGTATGAGGCTGCCCAACGCGCGTCTCGCCCTCGTGGCAAGGGAGAAGATCGCCGACTACCTGCTCAACGCGGCCCATCCTGACAATGGCGGCAAGGCGGAGTTCTTCGCGTCACTGGGATTCCGGCGCGAGGAGTGGGAACTTCTGGCGAGGGCATTCCGGGGGCTGGCAACTGCCACCGAAGTGATGGCGCGCCTGGAATCCGCCCACGGCATGAAGTATATATTGGAAGGTACGATTGAGACACCGAGCGGAAAAGCTCCGCGGGTGCGAACCATTTGGATTGTCGATCGAGGCCGAAATTGTCCGCGCCTGGTAACGGCATACCCGGTCGAAGCTTGAGGAATATTATGATTAAAGAGCATGATCGTGTAGTTTTGACCGCGGCTGTTTCCGACCATGGACTGAAAGCGGGCGATGTGGGCACCGTGGTTCACTTGTACGAAGACGGGCTGGCCTACGAGGTGGAGTTCGTTGCTCTGGACGGCCACACTGCAGCCGTTGCGACAGTCGAAGCCTCCCAAGTGCGTCCGGTAGCCGGCGATGAGATCACGCACGCACGCTCCCTGGCGGTAGGTTGACACGAGTGAGATCAGCCGATCGGCGTCATCTGTGCCAGCTACTGCCAATGTTGCCCCTACCTCCCATGAATATCCCAAGGCGTGAATTCCTGAAGCAAACGGCTGCCCTCGCCGCCATCTCCCATCTCCCCGTCCGTCCGGTTGAGGCCGCGACAGCAGCCAAGTCGTATCCACACCTGGGGCGCACCGAGGACTATAAGGAATTCCAGATCATTGAGCCGGGGCTGGTGATCAGCAAAGTCGAGTCCTGGACGCAGGGGCAGTACGGGTTTGTACGGGTGACCACGCGCGATGGCCGCGAAGGTCACGGACAGCTTTCCTCGTATGAGCCGGACATAACGGCCACGGTGTTGCACCGGCAGGTGGTCCGTCATGTCCTGGGCAGTGACCCGGCCCGGATTGACGACCTGGTGGACCGCGTCATTGATGCCAACATGAAGTTTCCCTGGACTTACGTGTGCCGGGCGCTGGCGGGGGTGGATACCGCCATCTGGGACCTTTATGGCAAAATTAAAGGGAAGGCGGTTTGCGAGTTGCTCGGCGGCAAGACTACTCCGTTCCCGGTTTATGGTTCCAGCATGCGGCGGGACATCTCACCGGAAGACGAAGCCGCGCGAATGGTGAAGCTGCGGGATACGCGCGGGTTCAAGGCCTTCAAAGTCCGCCTCGGTGTCCCGACCGGTCACGACCGCGATGCGACCCCGGGGCGCACCGAGAAGTTGATCCCGACCGTCCGGAAGGCGGTAGGGAACGACATCGAGCTCATGGGCGACGGGAACAGTTGCTTCACGCCGCCTAAAGCGATCGATGTTGGCCGGCGCCTGGAGGAACAGCGCTACTTCTGGTTCGAAGAGCCGTGCCCGTACTGGGAGCTGGAATGGACAGCGGAAGTCGCAGCCGCGCTTAAGATGCATGTGGCGGGCGGTGAACAGGACAATGACCTCGCCCAATGGCGCCGCATGATCCGCATGAATGCGGTGGGCATCCTACAGCCCGACCTGTGTTACATCGGCGGTATCACCCGCGCGTGGCGTGTTGCCAAGATGGGCCAGCAAGCGCGCAAGTTGGTCGTGCCGCACTCATCTCATCTTTCACTGGTGACGCTCTTTTCCTTGCATTTCATGGCCGCTATCCCGAATGCGGGGCCTTTCGTGGAGTTTAGCATCGAGGAGGACGCCAACGCCGGGGAAGCTCTCTACAGCCCGTCACTAAAAGTTCAGGACGGGAAGGTGAAGATACCGGACGGTCCTGGCTGGGGGGTGAAGATCAATCCGACGTGGATCGAGAAAGCAGCTTATTTGAAGAGTGAGGTATGAAAACAGACCTGAACGCCAACGGCATTTCACGCCGGGACTTTGTAAAGAACAGCGCCGCTCTCGCCGCCATTGCTGCATCCGGCCTGGCTCCACTCCGCGCCGCCGAGCAAACGGGGACCCGTAAGATGATCGGCATTCAAGTGGGGTCCGTGTCTTTCGTGGACGAAGGCGTTGGCAAAGTGCTCGATATCCTCCAGGAGCAAGCGGCGTGCGACACCATCTTTCTGACGACGTTCGCGTACGGCCGGGGCCTGGCTGGACGCCAGATCACGGGCTATCCGTTCCCTGACCATGGGGCGCAGGAATCAGATGCCGGCTCCTTCCACGGCGGCAATTACGCTACCCCGCACCAGGAGTTCTATCGCAACACGGTGCTCAAGCAAACGCGCGCGCCAGACCACGGCGACCTGGACATCGTGGCCGCCGTCCTGCCCGAAGCGAGGAAGCGCGGCATGAGACTCTTCTGTTCCGTGGAAGATGTATTTCGTTCGGACGTGCCCGGGGTCAAGGAAGTCGCCGAGGTGGACCTAGAAGGCCGAAAAGGCGGCTCGCTCTGACCGTTATCAAGCCTCCCCTGAGGACACTTACGCGGCCACCCTGGCGGCGGCTCAAGGCCGGCGCGCACGGGGTCATCCTCTCGCGCAAGTATTCCGAAATGCGGTTGGCAAATCTCTCCGCGGCTGGACGCGCGACCCGCGAGGCCGCGAAAGGTTGAAGCAGATGCGAACTAGGGAGCCTCTCGCTACCAGGACGGACTGGAAGGCAGGTCGATTCGCTTGCCGGTCTGAGCCGACTGCCGGGCGGCGTCGAGGATTTCAGTCACAATCAGGTTAACTTCGAGGGATGAGAGGCCGGAGGGTTTGACTTCGCCGCGAACAACGGCCGCAAGATAGGAAATCTCGTCGGTCATGGCACTTGGCGCTGGCGGCGGGAGCAGCTTGAGTTCACCTTCTTCAGCTCCAGCCTTGCGGACGCGGAGCAAGTCCCTTTGTGGCACCAGGACGTAGCCGGTCCGGCCATACACTTCCATGTCCTTCCGGTCAAAGGGCCAGTTCCATGACGCCTGGATAATCGCCTGGGCCTGCGGATAGGTCAGGAGGATCGTGGCCTCATCATCCACCTTGGGATAGACTTCCGGCTTGATCTGCTGGGTGACGGCCGTGACCGATGTGGGGCGCCGACCATCCATCAGCCAAGTGACGAGGTCCGCGCCGTAACAGCCGAAATCAGTCAGGGCGCCGCCGCCATTAAGCACCGGGTCGGTCAGCCATTCCAGGAACGCGGCGGAACAACCAATCTCTTTCGGCCCGCGATGGCCGTCATGGACAACGATCTTCCGCAGGTCGCCGATGGCGTGCCGGTCGTGGATCATGGTGTAAGCATTTTGGTTGCCCAGGTACCAAGTGGTTTCGTAGTTCACGATGACGTGAATCCCGCCCTTCTTGGCTGCCGCTGCGATGGCTCGGGCGTCGGCCAGACTGACAGCCAGTGGTTTCTCCACCATCACATGGATGCCACGAGCAGCGCACAGCTCCACCACCTGGCGGTGTTGGAAGGTGCTGGTGAAAGTCGCAACGGCCTGGATATTCGTCCGGGCGAGCAGGGCTTCGAGGCTCGGGCTGAAGAGATTGGTCGGCAGGTTGAGAGTGCGACTATAGCGCGCGACGAGCTCCTGGTTCGGCTCGACGATGCCTGCCAGTTGCAATTCGGGCCGGTTCCGTGCGCGGGGGAGGAAGCCGTTGGCATGGTCATGCGTCAGGCCAATGATGGCATAGGTTCCGGGGGGCTTGGACCCTTGGGACCACCCAAAGCTCACACCCAGCGAGAGCAGCATCGCAGCGATAATGATTTTCATAACGGCAAGTCGAATTTGGTCACGTAAAGTGAGGACAGCATAGCCGGTCTCATATTCAGACAAACAACCAATTCCGTAGCCCAGTCAACGAAGTTTCTGCCCATAGCTTTAGGCTATGACACGGATACGAACAAAGCATTGGCGCCATTTCACATGAAACACCACGCTGTATTAGATGAATGCATTGTTGCGAGTTGGTCCGGCTTAGAGCCAGATTTATGAAACAGGTATTTGAGTTTATTTCTCAGACGACGAGTGGCCTTTTCAAGCAGGCCTGGCGGTTTCCCCGTTATGTAGCCGAAGCCCTACAGCAACGGCGGCGACAGTTCGCCTTGAATGTCCTCGAAGTCGAAAGGCTCGACCGGATACGCAATCCATCGAAATACCTCGGAAAGTGATACGCGAAGTGTAAGTTCCTATGCGCAAGAGCGTCTTGCTAACCAGCGTCTGCCGTCCCTTGGGGCCGAAACACGGCGATGCGCCTTCGGTCGGCTACGAACTCCTTTACGGGCAGGTGACGCGCGCCCAGGGCCTCTTCAGTCCGCGTACCTTCAACATCCATTTCTCTCTCGAGTACATCGCAGAGAACCTCGACGTGCCGACGGTGGTCTTGCAGTACCCCTCGAAGCGCGAGCTGATCCGCGAACTCAAGAAGGGCTATGACTACGTGGGCGTCTCATTCCTGTTGGCGGTCATGCACAAGATGAAGGAGACCGTCGCGTTGATCCGCCAATACGCGCCCGACAGTAAGATCGTCCTGGGCGGCTACGGCACGGTGCTCAAGGACGAGCTTCTGAAGCCTTACGCGGACCACATCTGCCGGGAGGAAGGAGTGGGTTTCTTCCGCCGGCTGCTGAATGAGCCGGAGATGCCGATGCCCTACAAGCAGCCGCTGCTGGTGAGCTGGCTCAAAGTATTTGGATGGAAGGTTTCTGGCACGGGCAAGATCTTCGCCGGGCTGGGCTGCCCCAACGGCTGTGATTTCTGCTGCACCTCGCACTTCTTCTCGCGCGAACACATCCGGCTGCTGCCGGAGGGCAAGGACATCTACGCGGTCGCGGAGCGTTACCTCGACCTCAACCCCGATTTGGTCCTGCTCATCATTGATGAAGATTTCCTGCTCAACAAGAAGCGGGCGATGGAGTTCCGCGAGTGCGTGATGAAGAGCGGCAAGACACTCTCCATTTTCGCGTTCTCCAGTGTCAAAGCCATCAGCCAATACACCGTTGAGGAGATCCTGGAGATGGGGATTGACGGCTTCTGGATCGGATACGAGGGGACGCGCTCCGGTTATGCCAAGCAGGCGGGCCGGCCCATTGAGGACATCATCACGGAGTTTCGCGCGCACGGCATTATGGTCCTGACCTCGATGATCGTCGGGTTTGATTACCAGACCCGGGAGATCGTGGCCCAGGAGCTGGACGGGTTGATGAAGCTCAAACCGGCCCTGGCGCAGTTCCTGATCTACAGGCCGGCTCCGGGCACGCCTTTCTTCGAACGGGCGGTCAAAGACAACCTGCTTCACGACAAGTACGTCGAAGAGCCGGAGCTCATGTATCGGCGCGGGGACGGATTCGCCACGATGATCAAGCACCCGACGCTGTCGCCCGAGGAAATCGAGGAGCTTCAGCGCTGGTGCTTTAGCGAGGATTTTCAGCGCCTCGGCCCGAGCATCTACCGCACGCTGGAAGCGCGATTGCTCGGCTGCCGGAAGCTGAGGAATTCACCGAATCCCCGGTTGCGCGAGAAGGGCGAATACTACGCCAAAGAACTCAGGGCCGCCTACCCGGCGTTTCTCGCAGGCAGGCTCCTCGGCCCTAACTCAGCCGTTCGGCATCGGATTGGCCGTTTGGAGCAGCGCGTCCACGCGTTGCTGGGAACTCCCACGCTCGGTGAGCGGCTCAAATCCGTACTGGCCGTGGGAGCCGCCGTGTGGACCGGCGTGACCCTGAAGCTGGACCTGTTTCAACATCCCAAGCTGATGCGGACGACGTACCGGATGCCGGACAAACGCTGGGCCGGGCTTGAGCTCTGGGAGGAACTCCGCCGCAAAGCCCCGATCCCGGAGCTTTCCGTCCAGGTTGATTTACAGCCCGCGAACAAACAGGTATGGGTGCGGTTGGAGGGCGTGCTTTCCGCCGCGGAGGCTGACGGCCTGGGCCAGCGAATCCGTGATTCCTTGACGCGGAGCAAGAGCCGCTTGGTGCTCGACATGAAGAAACTCCAGTGGGACAAAGCCGACGACCTGCGAGCGCTGATAGAGAGGTTATCGGCCTTTCGCTCGCGTGTCCGCCTCATCCTGCCGAAAGTGGCCGCGGCCCACCCCGAGGTGATCCTGCTCGCCAGCATGTTTCACCATTATAAGGGCTGAAGGATCCCGATATGGTTCTTGCTCGCTTGTTCCCCGGGCCTATGCCACCTTGCACTCATGCCATATCGTCCTCGGAGATCTAAAAAACCCGAACCCAAACCGGGGGAGCTGGAAAGCCAGCAATCCCGCGCAAATCAAATCTCGGATCAGCGTCGCCGGGAAATGGCTACCCGCTCCACCTTGTCCCGGCTGCGCAACCGCAAGTCAGATTTGAAGTGAGCCTGAATGTTCCTGGCAAGGACCCGGTGGAGCCTATCTCCACCGTAACTGAAGCAACGGCGAAGCCCCTGCTGGACTGGTTGCTACAGAAGCATCCCAATACACCGAAAAGCCGCGCCAAGCAATGGATCGTGGCAGGCCGAGTGAGTGTCAGCGGTGTGGTCATTCGCAAACCCCACCATACAATTGCCGACCCCGGTGAGGCACTCGAGCTGCGCGCTCGGCACGCCACAACCCTGGACTGCGGTCCCGGGTGGCAAATTCACCCGCGCGTTTCGTTGCTTTACCTGGATTGTGCTCTCGCCATCGTCAACAAAGGACCTGGCCTCATCTCGGTGCCGGCGTCGGACGGCGATCTTTCCGCGCTCAGTATCCTTGCCGATTTCCTGGAGGGCAAACTCAAGGCACGGGACCGCAGCGTCGCCGGAAAGTCGCTGCCGCCCTCTTATCGCCAATTGGAACCCTTGCCGGTGCATCGCCTGGACCAATATACGAGCGGAGTCTTTTGCATGGCCACCAGCACTGCGGCGCGCCATCACCTCATCGAGCAGCTCAAGGCACACACCATGAAGCGGGAATATGTCGCCTTCGTCGAAGGCCGTGCGAGCAAGCCCAAAGGCACCTGGCGGCAATGGCTCCAGTTGAGCCGGGATGAACTCCGTCAGCATGTGCTTTCCGAAACCAGCGCTCGGGCCGCCGGCGACGAAGCGCGCGAGGCCATTACCCATTACGAAGTCATCGCCGAATATCCGCTCGCCGGCGGGCAACGGTTCGTCAGCAAGTTGCGGCTGCGGCTCGAGACCGGCCGGAAACATCAAATCCGCGTCCAGGCTGCGAATGCCGGGCTCCCCCTGGTCGGCGACCGCACGTACAACACGGCGTTGCGAGGACCGGACCCAGATGACACACGGATTGAATTCCCGCGCCAAGCCTTGCATGCCGAAGTCCTCACCCTTGAACACCCGGATCAGCCAGGTAATCGCATGACCTGGACAGCCGAATTGCCCAAGGACCTGCGCCAGCTTGAATCCGCCTTGCGCATCGGCCGAGTCTAAGAACGCGACCCTGTCGGTCGCTCATTCTCTAATCCATGACTATCCCTCTCTGCCCGCCGCGGACTTGAATGTTCACGCCTGAGAACCCTTCGACCGCCGTGGCACGCCGTGACATCGCTCCATGTGAAACTGCATGCGGGTGGGGTCAACTCCTGCGCCGCACAGCGGGCAAAGCACACTGCCGCTTAAGTCCGCCGTGGGCTGCTCCCGGGACGCCTCAGGCTGCGACTGCGTTTTACGCTTGGCGTGTTGCGGCGCTTTTTCATCCTTCGGTCCGTGGCGACCGCCATAACCGAAATTTCCGTCATTTAAAGCAGTCTTCGTATAATGAACCTACCACGAATTCCCCGTGCTCGCTTGAAAATACCGAATGATTTAGGCTGCTCACGCGCATGAATGTCCCCGGACCCGCTTTATTGACCGCTAATGACATTGCTCTGGCCTTTGGCCACCAGCGATTACTCGAAGCCGTAACGCTCTCTGTTGCCCCCGGCGAGAAGGTCGGGCTGCTGGGCCGGAACGGCTGCGGGAAGACCAGCCTGTTGCGCATTCTGGCCGGGCATCAGAGCGCAGATGCCGGCGACGTGGCACGGCGGCGCGGCCTGCGCATCGGGTACTTGCCGCAGGAGTTCGAGTTGGACGGCGCTCTCACAGTGCGGCAGAACATCGAGGCGGGCGCGGCCGACCTGCTGGAGTGGCTGCGGCGCTATGAATCGGGACACGGCACGGACGGCGAGCTGGCGGTGCTGCTGAACCAGATTGACACCGCGGACGGCTGGAAACTGCAAGCCCGCATCAACGCGACTGCCTCCCATCTGGCCGCGCCGCCGCTGGATACGCTGGTGGGGCCGCTCTCCGGTGGCGAAAAGCGCCGTGTGGCTCTTTGCCGCGCTTTGGCCGCGCAGCCGGATTTGCTGCTGCTGGACGAGCCGACGAATCACCTGGACGCCGAATCCATTCTCTGGCTGGAGGAGTTCCTGCGCGAGTTCCCCGGCGCCGTCATCTTTGTTACGCACGACCGCTATTTCCTGGATGTCATCGCCACGCGGATTATTGAGCTGGCTGATGGCCGCTGCTTTTCACATCCCGGGAATTACACCGCCTACCTGGAATCCAAGGCCATCCGCCAGCAGATCGCCGAACAGTCCGAGCGGCGGCGGCAGCGATTCCTGCGCGAGGAGCTGGATTGGGTCCGCGCTGGCGTCCGAGCCCAGCGTTCCAAGCCCCGGCACCGCCTCGAGTCCTTTTACCAGGTCAAGGGCCTGGAAGCGCCGCCCGAGGAACGGGAGATGGACCTGCTCATTCCGCCGCCGCCGGCGCTGGGAAACCACGCCATCCAGTTGCTCAAGGCCGGGGCCAAAGTCGGCGAAGATGACCGGGAACGCTGGCTCTTTCGCGGGCTGACTCTCACCCTCGAACCTGGCCAGTGCACCGGCATCATCGGCCGCAACGGTGTCGGCAAGACCACACTGCTGCGCATCTGCCTGGGGGAGCGTCCATTGGAAGAAGGCACGATCAAGATTGGGAAGCGCGTCGTCTTCAACTACATTGATCAGGCGAGGATGCAACTTAACGGCACCGGCACCGTGCTGGAGGAGATCTCGGAAGGGAACGAAACCGTTCTGTTCGGCGAGCAGCACTTGAGCGCGCGGTCTTATCTGCGCCGGTTCCTGTTCTCGGATCAGCGCGTGAACGAGCCGGTAGCCCAGCTTTCCGGCGGTGAGCGCGCGCGGCTGATGCTGGCCAAAGTACTCCGGCGCGGCGGCAACGTGCTGGTCCTCGACGAACCGACCAACGACCTGGATCTGCCAAGCCTGCGGATGCTGGAAGAAGCGCTGGCCGACTTCGACGGCACTGTCATGGTGGTCAGCCACGACCGCTACTTCCTGGACCGCATCTGCGACCAGGTTCTCGCTTTCGAGGACGGCGGCCTGTTTGCCCAGCCTGGCAACTACTCCTACTACCTCGAAAAAAAGAAGGAGCGGGATGCTGCCAGCCAGGCGGCTTGGGCGAGCATCCCTAAAACGTCAGCCCGCAAGTCCGAAGCCGCGAGTGCCACCAAGCCGGCCCGTCCCCGGAAACTGACCTTCAAAGAGCAGCGCGAATTGGACGGGATGGAAGCCGCCATTATGGCCGCAGAAACCCACGTCCAGGAATTGGAGACCACGCTGAACGACCCTGAATTCCATGCCACCCGTTCGCGCGAGGCCCACGGGCTGGTCGCGGATTTGGAGGCCGCCAAGGCCGAAGTGACGCGGCTCTACGACCGCTGGCACGAATTAGCTGCGCGCGCCTCCGAGTTTCAATCTCCGCCCGCATGACCGGCCGGGCCACCGTCTCCGTTTCCAACCTCCGCGTCTTCGCGTCTTCGCTGTTCAACTCCGGTCTTGAGGTTCAACGTCATCACCGGCGCCTTCCTTCCCGCGCTCGACGGGTTTGTTGAGCCGATGCTGTTTCAGCTCGGCGTAAATGGATTGCGCCAAGCCCGACTTCTGAAAACCAACCACCTTCGTGCCCTTCACCCCAAAGAACTTCTCCAGTTCCGCCGACGTGTAAAGCTGGACGACCGGGTAATGCGCGAACTCCGACAGCACTTCGGCCTTGCTCTGGTCTGATATGTCGAGCGTGATCAGGACGAAGTGCAACCGGCTCTTGCTGCGTCCGAGCGTATCGCGCCCAACCATCAGGTTGCGCGACCGCAAGACGAACGGAAACAGCCGTTCCACTGGTTTGGCGACACCCTGGTTCTTCATCAGGCCACCTTCGCTTTGGCTCCCCGGCCTTTGATCTGGGCGCGGTTCAGCTTCGAGATGATGCTATTGGCGTGTTCGGAAGCCACATCCACAAATAAATGCCGCTCCCGGATGTCCACTGCGCCGACGACTTGCCGCGGCAGACCTGTCTCGCCCAGAATCGTGCCAACGATGTCCGCTTCCGAAATGCCCATCTCGGTGCCAGCATTAACGTAAAGCCGGGTCTGACCATCTGGCGTCCGGCGGCTGGACTTCGCGGGGCGTGCCGGCGCCGGCGCGGCATGCCGAGGTGCTTCCGGCGCTGGTTGTGGGGCCTCATGAGGCGGAGGGCTGGCTGGGCTGGGGCTTGCCTTCACAGGTAATTGTGCGGTGACTTTGGGCTGCTGGGCTACAGGCGGCGTCTCGCGTCGGTGAAGGGGCTTCTCGTGCAGGCTTTGTCCATCGTCCGCCTGGATCAGATTCTCTCCATCTACCCCGATCTCAACCAGGCCCGGCTATCATTCCGGCCGCGAACCCAGCCCAAGTGAATCCCGTGAGAGGGTTCTCTTGCTTGTGGTTTTGCCACGCGGTGATCTACGCTATTATCTCAACGGAAACCTGTATGAATCAACACAACCCCGGTGAACCCGAAGAAATCGAATACGCCCTGAAGGAATTCTCCGGGCCGGCGTATGTCGCCCATCAACTTCTCGGCGAACTGCTTGCCTGCTGGCGCTGCCTGCCTGCCGGGCAGCGCAGTGTCGACGCGGCCGTCGATTCGGCCCAGGCGGCCATTGATCGCGGCCTCACCTGGTGGCTCGCCCTCTCCGCT
>Ga0118677_10010006_pt1 | contig 14644 bp, 12 predicted proteins | sample AliMusrvi5mmetaG_FD_86154 | JGI IMG/M metagenome (GOLD analysis project Ga0118677, IMG submission 86154) | reverse complement strand
AAGAAAAACCTTGCCAACAAGCGCGCCTAGAACTATGTGTCTCCCCGTTAGCCAGCCCTGCGGGCTTCTAGCAGATTAACGGAATTCTGAACGCCCCCAACGAATCGCCGCAATACATAATCTCCGCGATGGCATTGTTCAACTGAATGCAATTCTGAAGTATGTGTATTCTCAAGGGTTTGGATCCATGCCGCCTATACAGCGAACTCCGTGGGAGATTGGAAACTTTTCTCTGTTTGGAATTGGTGGGGTCTTTGCCGCCCTCTTGGCGATCTATGGGCAGGTGAGGCGAGTATTCCAATCGGTTCAACCAGAAGCGTCCATATTGGACCGATTTCCCAGCATGGTTCCTCCACCATTCCTGCAAGCCAAGGCTGATGAACCATACAGTAAATGGATCGATGAACTTGTAAAAGTGCAGGACCAACTGGCAGACGCAAGTCGAAGCGACCCCAAGGGCGGGCCATTTCACATCGTTTATTTCAGCCACCGATTAGGGTTCCGTGCCACTAAGCTCTCTGTCACTGCCGCATGGCAGTCGATAGTATTGGCCATATACCCATCATGGAGTCTCACAACCCTATTCCATGAATACCTCCACATTCATACAAAATCTCTTCTTAGTGATCTTTATCCCTTTGAAGACACCGATTTTGACCGAATATATGCCATCTATTCTCAGCGCCTAAATGGAAATAGCCAATGTCAGAACCTGCCAGACTTCATTAAAGTGATCTTTATGGAAACTGCGGGCGAACTCATGGCTCTCGAAGCAACTCGTGGCGAAGATCATGCGTTTCCGAAGATAACTCCGTCTGCGAAACTGAGGCGCGCGCTAAAGGCATACTTCCATGAATTTGATGAAATCTTTGTTCATATCCTCGACTTTCGCTACTTCCATCGTGCGGATCCAGACCTCTACATTAAATCTATTTGGTCCTCATGGCTAATACTGCCGTTCGCCGCAGAAAGACTTCATGAGTATGTATTTCGCACAATTGCGGCTGTTTCCCATATGCGAGGAAAGGGGAAAGATCGAATTGCGGACTTTGACTGGAGCATGGAAAAGCTGAAAACGCAAGTCGAGTCGTTGATCCGCCACGACTTTGTTCGAAATGAGATGATAGATGCACTCCTGACCTTAATCGACAACGAAGAGGAAGTCAATCTGCTCAGGCACCGGTTCTTTGTGCTCACCCCTCTTATCCAAGTTCTCAATCGCTTTCTAGTATTTCCAAGGATCAACGAAATGCTATTTGCAGAAGAACAAGATGAAGACGAGGGATCGGGAGTCTATCGTTATCCCGAGGTGCCACAGTATTATACAAACCGAATCGAAAGTCCTGTCGCATTTCTTATCGCACAATTAAAGCGCGTCTTCGACGGGGCTACGTCGGAGGAGGCGTTAGCTTCGTATGCTCGCAAGAGTTTATGGCTCTTTCAAGCCATAAACTCAACGTTGAGGCACAATCATAACTAGGGAACTGTCAACATGCAAACATCAAAATTGAGTCTTCTTCCGATGCATTGCCGGGCGCTGCTTGCCGTCAAGCCTCCGTTGCCCAAGAGCAACGCAGATTTCTCTGCTAGAATCAGGAAATCGTCAACGACTATCAAACCTAGCGGACCCGCAGACCAATTGGTCTACACAACAAGTCGCCTTGCACTTAGAGCAGATGGCAACGTTGTCTATCTCTCGCAATCTTCTTTGCCGGAGTTATTTAAGAATCGATTTCAACAGGGCGTCATGGTGCCATCCAAAATTGCCGACCGCGGTCGCTCCAAAAGCGGGGAAAGAATTTCCATCGACTCACTTGCATTAGACATGCCTTTCAATGACGATTTTGGTTCATGGATCTGCTGTCCTGTATATCAGGCCCTTCCAATTTTGGTTCACAAGGAGACTTCATCGTTTTATCGTTGCGACCTCCGCCGCTTGTGCGAGGACCAATTTGCAGGATCTTCTAATCCGAACATTCAAATTACGCGGCTGAATGTTCGACATGAAGCCGATCCCTCTGTGAAAAGCATGACCTTCTATGGTGACAACATTTTGGTTTCCCAACTACTTCGCGACCTCCTGCTCAGCCCAGATGCGCCAGCAACGGCAAACCCTTATACTAAAGCTATGGATCCTAAGCAAGTTTTGGTTCCGGGTATTAGGCGTGTTCTCACGGCTTATTCATGCCGCTTAAATTGGGATGACGGAACCGACAAAACAACTTTTGTGAATCTTGATCGCCACGGGAATTTTTCCTGCTACTTCAAAGGCGAGGACACTTTGCTGCTAATAAGGAATATTCTTGAGTACCTTCACTCGTTAGGAGCCTTACATAAAACGACAGATCACCCACTCCTAAGATCTCAGGTTGCTCTTGAGAAGGTTGCCACTGAACCTGAAATAGAAATAGGATAATGAACACACATTCTCATCCAGTCGATCTCGCGCGCGATCCCGCGGCATGCCGCGCCGCAATAATTGAAGCACTAGGGGAAGGAAATCTATCATTGTTCCTTGGAGCGGGTGTCTCCCTGTCGTCCGGCAGATTCCTTGGCTGGTCGTCATTGGTTAAGGCCTGTTGTGAAAATGTCGGTGTTTCCTTCGATGACACTCAGGCAGAAGATAACGAATATCTGTTGTTAGCTGGGGATCGATTCAAAAAAAAGTGTCTTCACGAGGGGGGTGATTTTCGTGAGCGAATCGAAGATTGTCTCTATCAAAACAGACAGTCCTACGACAAGACCTTTATGAAATTGGATCTTCTCATTGCGATTGGGGCGCTTGTTATGAACTCAGTGCGGGGACGTGCGAACTGTGTTGTCAATTACAATTATGATGATGTTCTTGAGTGGTATTTGATGTACCATGGATTTCTGGTGAGTATTGTAGCTCAGTATCCGGAACTACTGGGAAAACATGACATCGCTATTTATCATCCGCATGGGTTCTTGCCGTTAATGGCAGCGTTTAGACGCCACCGATCTGCACCGGAGCAGGTGGTAATTTCAAAAGACGACTATCAGGAGGCGATCTCGGAAAGTAGCCCGTGGAATGATTTTCAAAAGGGCCAGTTTGGGTCGACAGTAGCTCTATTCGTCGGCATGTCAGGCGATGACGAACATATCCAGGTTCTTTTCCGCCACGCTTACAAGAAGCTGGTTAAATACAAAAGAGTGATTGGTTTCATGCTCCTTGAAGACACACCCAAGAGTCACAAGCGCGAGGAAGAGAATAGAGACAGGGGAATAATTCATGTTTATTATCCAAACCATGACGCATTGCCTGATTATCTTCTTGAGATTTGCAGAGACGCTGTAGTTCGTTAGTGCTTGGGCCAAGCAGCGCCAGATCGCAAGGGTCGGGGAAAAAAGATCGAAGATCGTGGATCACAAAAAAGGCGGCTCTTGAGCCGCCCTGGCGCATTGCGCCGACAATCAATCTCACGTGACCTGTCAATTCACGGTCACGGTTTCCTGTGAAGTTTGCGCAATAGCAGCATGAATACGATCAAAAACACCATGTTGTATGTCAATCCCATCAGCCGTGGAAACTCGTTCGCGCCACGTTCCACGATTGTTAGGAATTCGTGACTGCCGCACCAAAACTCTCTCAACAAAACTAAAAAAACAACGTCTATCTCGACGACTCCAAAAAGAGTCGTTATCGGTCCAAAAACGACCCATTTGGGCCGTTCGGTCGATTTCTTCATTTGTCAAACAGCCGGCCGATATCCGCCGGAATTCAAAACATCTCGCCTTAAATAAGGCCGCAATTGTCCCCCCCGAGGGGCGATGCATGGCATCAAAGCGCAGAATAGCTTTTCTATTGGCATGTGTTTTCCTTTCTTTCGTTTTTTCGAGGTTACGACGTCCAGCCGCACGGCTGGGAACTTCCCCGCCCAAAAATGGGGTGCGGCGCGTCAGATCGTAGTGGTTTATCACCATACAAGGTCACTGTTCTCATTAATCCGCTGAGAAGTCAAGCCTATTTGTGAAATTTCTGATCCGGGGAAGAAAGAACCGGGGCCCCGTTCAGGCACCCCGACTTGCGAGTACCATTACGGTGTGGCTCAGTCACCCCAGCCCGTCGTGATGCGTCGTGATGGGATGTCCTGTCCAGGATTGCCGTTGATTCCCATTCATCACCCCCCATTTTCCCCGCCCTCCGAACCAGCCACAGTCTCATTCAACGGCTTTCACCCCATCCACATCTCCAAATCCGCCATTGCCGCCCTGACGTTGCCCTTGGCTCCTTCGGCGATCTGGCGGGTGATGGTGATGGGAGCGCCCCAGCGCCGGGCGAGAAAGGCCGCGAGAGATTCGTTTTCCGGTGGCTGGAGGCGGACCGATTGGAAGCGGGTCTGGAAGCGTTCCGTTAGGCTGGTCAGGTCAAGGTTCGTGGTGCCGAGGCGTGTCCCGGCCTCATGCGGTCGAGGTAGGTGAGGAGCATGTCCTGGGCATCCTTCGAGCAGCGGTCCAGCTCATTGACGACTTTGATAGACCACGGGCCGAACATGGACGCGTAGGCAAGTGAGCGGGTCCACTCGCGGGCAACGTCCAGACCGACTTCCCGGCCGTTCACGTCCTCGATGGCGGCGGGGTGGCTGGCGAGCGTGCGGGCGATCAGGTTCACAAGACTCGTCTTGCCGATGCCGGGAGCGCCGGAGATCAGGAGCTTGAGCGGCTGGTTAGGGTTGGCCCTGAGCCGTTCCGCCTTCCGCAGCAGCACTTCCGCCACCTTGCCCGCCTGCCCGACGAAATCCGCAGGGCAGGACGGGACAAAGCAGGTGGGCGCGACTGGCGGCTTACGCGGCATCACCCGCCTCCTTCCTACCGCGCAATCCCATCAGCATCTCGGCAAAGACCGCCCCTTACCCTTTCGTCTGCCAAGCAACTTGCCCTCCGGGCGTCTTTGGCCAGGTCCGGGCCGGTGGCTGGTCAGGGCATCCACACCGTCGCACGATTGCAAGAGTAGGTCTTGACGACATGTTGGCCATCGCCCTCGACGGTTTCGGCATCCGCCCCGGTGCGCTGGAGAAGTTGGCGGATGCGCTTAACCCATTCCCACCCGCTATCTCCCGTCCAAGAAGAGAAATTGAAGCCTGCCGCTCCTGACTTCGTCATTCTGGAGGTTCGGGCGATTCCTAAAGTGGCCAGAAATCCGGTGGAAACCACCCGTCGGACTCATTCTGAGATCATGAACGATCCGGGGAAAAGGGTGATCACGCATGAGTATCACGCGATGCAGAGTTTCGAAAGTGGCCCGAAAATGGCCCGCCGCTCTTTTTCTAGCAATAAAAAAGGGAGCCGTCCGGCTCCCTAAGTCATTGCAATAGAACATGGTGGGCAGAGTTGGATTCGAACCAACGTAGGCGTTAGCCAGCAGATTTACAGTCTGCCCCCTTTAGCCGCTCGGGCATCTACCCATGATCATGCGCACGTTGCCGCGCGGGCCGACGGTATGAGGAAGGGCGGCGGATTTGACAAGCGAAAAATGTGGGCGGCAGCGGATATTTGTGCGGCGAGCCGGCTGGGTGGCGCAAAATCGCGCCCCGGCGGACGTGGAGCTGTCACCACAAACCGAATTTTCCATAGGCCATGATGTAGATGCCCATGAGGAAATTGGCTGTGCCATGCATGATGACGCAGGCACCGAGGTTTTTGCTCCAGACACACAGGAGATAGGTCAGGCTGCCATACACCCAGGCCCCCGCCCAGTCCGGCGCGTCATGAGAGAAGATGAACATTCCCGTGACAATGAGGTAGGAAAGCCAGGTCGCCCGCCCGAACGGCTGACGCCAGAAATCGCCCTCCCAGTCGCAGACGAAACGCATCAGGAAGCCCCGCCAGAAGATTTCCTCCACCAGCGCCACTACCACCGCCGCCCGTAAGAACCGCAACCCCAGCGATGCCCAAAACGCCACGGGGTTTGCAAACACACCCGGGTTGAACCCGGTCTTGCGCGCCGCCACCCCCAATACACCGAGCCAGCCATCGGTTTTCCCAGTGCACCCCAGCGCATCGTAGAGGGTCGTCGGCAATAGCCAACAGCCGATCCCCGCCGCCCCGAACGCCACGCCAATCAAGCCCCAACGCCAGGACCAATCAAAGGTATAGCAATGCCAGTAACGAACCAACAGGGCGATTGAAACGACGGTTTGAATCGGATAGACGAATTGTGCTGGATCCTGTCGCCACCATGGGGCGTCTGGGTGTTTCCACTCGATGAGGTGAGCGAGCAATTGGAGCAACAGCATGAACGCCATGAACACAGCGAGCGGCAGCACATAGGCGCGGGTGAGCACGGCCGGGTCGTCGTTGGGCTGCGAAGGGGCGCGCATGGGATTTTTCAGAGGGACTGGACGAAGCGCTCAATTTTCTCCATGGCGGTGCGCAGGTCGGCGAAGGCGGTGGCATAGCAGCAGCGCAGGAAACCTTCGCCGGAAGGGCCGAAGGCACTGCCTGGCACGGCGGCGACGGACTCCTTCTCTAACAAACCCATGGCGAATTGTTTGCTGCTGAGGCCGGTGGAGCGGATGTCGGGGAAGACATAGAAGGCGCCACCTGGGGTGTGGCAGTCGAGGCCGATTTGGTTGAGGCGTTTGACGATGAAATCGCGGCGTTGGTGGTAACTCTGGCGCATGGCGAGCATGGACGGGGTGCCATGTTCGAGGGCCTCCAGGGCGGCGCATTGGCTCATGATGGGCGCGCAGAGCATCGCGTATTGGTGGATTTTCATCATCGCCTCGATGATTGGCTGGGGGGCACAGGCGTAGCCGAGGCGGAAGCCGGTCATCGCAAACGCTTTGGAAAACCCGTGCAGCAACACGGTGCGCTCGCGCATTCCGGGCAGCGAGGCGATGGACAGATGGGTGAGGCCGTCGTAGCGCAGTTCGCTGTAGATTTCGTCGGTTAGAACGATCAGGTCGTGTTGGATGGCGAGCTTGGCGATGCCTTCGAGGTCCTCGCGGCTGGCGACGGCACCGGTGGGATTGGTGGGAAAATTGAGCATCAGCACCCGGGTTTGCGGCGTGATGGCAGCGGCGAGATTTTCCGGTTTGAGCGAGAAGGCGTCGGCCTTGGCGGTTTCCACGGCGACGGCGCGGCCATGGGCCAACACGATGCTGGGGCTGTAGGAAACATAGCAGGGTTCATGGAAAATGACCTCGTCGCCGGGATTGAGCAAGGCTCGCAGCGCCAGATCGATTGCCTCGGAAACGCCCACCGTGACCAACACCTCGCGCGTTGGATCGTAGGCGACATCGAAGAAATTGCCGACGTAGCGGGCGATGGACTTGCGCAGTGAGAGCAGGCCGAGGTTGGAGGTATAGGTGGTCTGGCCTTTTTCGAGCGAATAGATGGCGGCCTCGCGGATGTGCCACGGGGTGACGAAATCCGGCTCGCCCACGCCGAGCGAAATGATGCCCTCGCGACCCTGCACGAGTTCGAAAAAATCACGAATCCCCGAGCGCGGGATGGCGGCGACGTTGCGGGCGATTTTGGCTTGGTAGTCCATGGGGCGGAGCGACATTCCAGCGGCAGCGGGGGCGGAAGTCAAGGCGGGGGCGTGGAACGACACTTGCCAAGTGTCGTGTCTTTGTCTAAAACCTTTCACACGGGACTTTGGTAAGTCCCGTTCCATGAAATTCTTCAATCCCTATGAGGAAATCCGGGTGACGGAACATTACCTGCCGCACTGGCAACAACCGGGTGCGGCGTATTTTCTGACGTTTCGCCTGGCCGACTCGCTGCCTCGGGAGTTGCTCAAGGAGTGGGAACGGGAACGCAGCGACTGGTGGATAGAGCATCCGCCGCCGCTCGCCGCCGAAGATGAAATGGAATATCACCGGCGCTTTTCCCACCGGATCGATCAATGGTTGGACGCGGGTTATGGCTCGTGCCTGCTGCGTGAGACATCATTCCGTGAGGTGGTGGAACAGGCTCTCGCCTATTTTTCCGGACAACGCTATGATCCGCTTGCGTGGGTGATCATGCCTAACCATGTTCACGTCTGCTGCGTGCTGCATCCGGACTGGTTGTTGGAAAAAGTGTTGTTCACTTGGAAACGCCACACGGCGGGGGCCATCAACAGGTTGTTAGGAAAGGACGGGCCTTTTTGGATGCATGATTATTTTGATCGGCTCATCCGTGATGGAAATCACCTGCGCAACGTGATTCGGTATATCCGCCGAAATCCGCTGAAGGCGTGTTTGAAAGAGGGCGATTATTCGCTGTGGGAGGGCGAGCTGGCAAAGGCGGTTAAGTAGTGGAGGGGGGAGCGGGACTTGCCAAAGTCCCGGGTCTTTCATGGAACGACACTTGCCAAGTGTCGTGTACTCTGTCCTGCGACGCTTATTCGCACGGGACTTTGGCAAGTCCCGTTCCGTGGCGCGCTCATGGCACTTCTTTCACACGGGACTTTGGCAAGTCCCGTTCCATGGCACGCTCACGGCGCTTCTTTCACACGGGACTTTGGTAAGTCCCGTTCCATGGCACGTTCCGTGGCGCTTTTCACACGGGACTTTGGCAAGTCCCGTTCCATGGGCCGCTGCAGGTGACGTCCCCTTCCAGCACCGTGCCGGGGGGGAAATGCGCGGGGCCGGTGATAGTTAGAGAGCGGCAGTGGCGCAGGCCCGGCACGCCGAGCGCGTCGAGTTGATCGACGAGTTTGTAGTCGTCGCAAAGCGTGATGAGTGGCGGCACGGCGTGGCGGTCGGGATGAAGGCGGACCTTGCCGTTGTCGAGGATTTCGTAGGCATCGGAGCGCAGGGCTAACAAATCGGCGGTGCTCTTGACCGGTGCGAAGCGGCTGCGCGGAACGGCAATGGCGGTGGCGCCGGCGAAGCATTCGATAGCGGCACCCATGGCGGTTTCCAACTGGATGACGGCGGGCGAGGTCTTGTCGCGCGGATCGACGGTCTTGCGGTTGCGGATCATTGGCAGCGGCAGGACGCCAGCGTCGGCGGCGAGTTGGGCCTTGAGCAGATCGAGACGCAGCCACAAACTGTTGGTGTTGAAATAGCGGTGGCGCTCGATGTCTTGGAACGCATCGAGATCGGCGTCCGGGCATTGGGCAACCTCGCGCAACAGGAAGCGACCATCGCTTTTCCGCATGGCAAGATGACCGCCCTTGCGATCGGCAGCCGTGCGGCGGGTCACTTCCATCAGAAACGGCGCGCCGGAATCGGCGAAGTATTTGAGCAAGGCGGGATCGAGCGAGGCCCCAAGGTTGTCTGAGTTAGAGACGAAGGCGTAACGAATCCCCTCCCCTAGCAAGCGATCCAACCACCCGCTGCCGACCAGCGCCGGATACAAGTCCCCATGGCCCGGCGGGCACCATTCCAGCGCCGGATCAGCCGGCCAAGTGACGGGAGCCAGCGTCGCCGCATCGATTTTTGGGATCTGGTTTTGCATCAGTTCGACTTCAGCAGGATCGGACAGACCGGCTGAAGTCGGCGCTCCGCAACGCGCGAGGTGTTCTAACGTCTCGCGACTGGTGCTGAAGCTGTTCATGAGCAACAGGCGGACCCTGGCACCGCAGGTTTGGTGCAAGTCGAGGATTTGGCGCACCATCAGATCGAGGAAATTCACGCCCTCGCGGATGGGCAGCAGGCATTTGGGCCCCTGCAAACCCATGCTGGTGCCCAAGCCGCCGTTGAGCTTGATGACCACCGCCCGGCCTAACAGATCCGGATCCGCAGGACCGGCGGCGGCAACCTCCGCGAACGATGTTAGATCCGCCGCCGGCTCGATGTCCTCCTCGGGAATCATGCCGGTTTCGTTGCGCAGCAGCGCCTCGTAATTGCGGCGGAAAGCGCGGATGGGAGCCTCCCCCATGCCGGCGGCGGTCATTTTGCGTTCAAAGGCGTCGAAAGGTTGCATGGGGTGGATGCGCGATGTGGCTCACAACCTACCCCACAACCGTGCTCCCGTCACGCCCAATACAGTTCGTTTAGCGCTCGTTGATCGAAAACAGGCTTCCAGACTGTGATGGCAGGCAGCGCATCCTGCCCGTCCACTAATGAAACGACAGGCTGGAAGCCCGTCTTCCATGACAGGCAGGATGCCTATCCTCCTGCTAATCTGGGATCAAGTCCTTGACGGCGTCGCGCTCCTCGATGAGTTCGGCGACTGAGGCATCGATTTTCCCGCGGCTGAACGCATCGATGGGCAAGCCTTGGACGACCTCCCATTTGCCGTTCTCGAGGGTGCGGATGGGCATTGAGGCGATGAGGCCTTTGGCGATGCCATAGGAACCGTCGGAGCATACGGCCACTGAGTGCCAATCGCCGGCCGGCGTGGGGGTGATGAGGCTTTTGACGGTGTCAATGGCGGCATTGGCGGCGGACGCGGCGGACGAGGCGCCGCGGGCCTTGATGATGGCCGCGCCGCGTTGTTGGACGGTGCTGATGAATTCGCCCTTGAGCCACTCGACATGCGAGATCACCTCGGGCAGCGGGCGGCCGTGGATTTTCGCGTTGGTGAAATCGGGGTATTGGGTGGCCGAGTGATTGCCCCAAATGCAGAGGTTGGTGACCTTTGACTGGTGGACGCTGGCCTTTTTCGCGAGCTGGCTCTTGGCGCGGTTTTCATCGAGCCGGGTCATGGCGAAGAACCGCTCGTTAGGCACGCCCTCGGCGTTGTTCATGGCGATGAGGGCATTGGTGTTGCAGGGGTTGCCGACCACCAACACGCGCACGTCCTTGGCCGCGTTGCGGGCGATCGCCTTGCCTTGGCCGGTGAAAATCTTGCCGTTGATGCCGAGCAGGTCGCCGCGCTCCATGCCGGCCTTGCGCGGGATCGAACCGACCAGCAGCGCCCAGTTGGTGCCGCGGAAGCCTTCGTTCAAATCGGCGGTGGCGACCACTTCATTGAGAAGCGGGAAGGCGCAGTCATCGAGTTCCATGACCACTCCGCTCAGGGCGGGCAGCGCGGGCTCGATTTCTATCAGGCGGAGGTTGATCGGCTGGTCGGGACCGAAGACGGCACCCGAGGCGATACGGAACAGCAGCGCATAGCCAATTTGACCAGCGGCACCAGTGATGGAGACGGTAATGGGATCCTTCATAAATGGTTGAATATCTTGCGGGCCAAGCCTAGGACCCGCCGCGCCCGCCGTCAATCCCCAAGCTTGAAATGATCAAGTTTTCCAAGGGAAAATTTCCGTTTTTGGGGACTTGCAAAACGAATTTTCCGGCTCGAATTTGACACCCAACCCCCAGAATACCATGAAAACACAGCAAAAGACCAAGACCAGTTCCACCACGGCCGCACCGTCACAAATCGCAAGCCCGGCACTGCAGAAGCCGCAGGCCGAGCACGAATGGCTGCAGCAGTTCGTGGGCGAATGGGAATCCAAAACCGAATCCCACCTGGATCCGGACCGCGAACCGGAAATCAGCACGGCCGTCGAGCGCATTCGGCCACTGGGCCGTTTCTGGATCGTCAACGAGATCGACGCCGTGATGTTTGGTGCGCCGTTTCACGGCATCCAGACCCTCGGCTATGACCCGAAGAAAAAGACATTCGTCGGCACCTGGGTGGATTCAGTTTCCTCCTTCGTGTGGACCTATCAAGGCAAGCTCAACCGGGAGCGCACCGCGCTGACGTTTTACTCGGAAGGCCCGTGCCCGAACACCCCGGACAGACTGACCAAAATCAAGGATGTCCTGGAAATCATCGACAAGAACCACAAACTCTACGCCAGCTATATCCTCGACAATCACGGGGACTGGACTCTGTGCATGGAGGCACGCGGTGTCCTCAAGCGCAGATCCGGCTCCGTGACCTCTGTCTAACTGATAGATCGGCCGTCGCGGTTGCTCCGCCGGAAGGGCTGACGCTCCTGCCGCCCCGAGCAGGAGGCGGGGTGTTCGTGCCCAACCTCCGCTGAAACTTACAAGGTCGGTTGCCATGCCACCGAATCGGACTCTAACGCGGCAGACCAATCTCCACCAGCTTCTTGATGCACGGATTCTCGCGATGCCCGGCCCCTTCCGATCAAGGCGGCGAGACTCCGCGGCCACGGCCTGCCGCGGGACGCAGCGGCCAACGGCGGGGAGTCAAGCGGAAAACGCGAGAAATTTCCGGCGGCTTTTCGCTTGCCAGTGATCGGAGCAAGCCCCACAAAAGCGCTCTGCCCGCTCGGGGTTGCGCACATCCGTCGCAGCGACCGCTGCGGCGAACCCCATCCTCACACGCGCCCCCCATGGAAAGCATCTCATCCCGCATCGCCAAGGTCAATCCGTCCCTCACCCTCGCAGTGACCAATCAGGCCAAGGCCATGATTGCCAAAGGCGAGGAAGTCTATGCCCTCGCCGGCGGCGAACCGGAGGTTGACACTCCGGACTTCATCAAGGCCGCCGCGATTCAGGCGATTCACGAAGGGCGGACGAAGTACACGCCGGCCGGCGGCATCCTCGAATTGCGGGAAGCCATCGCTGCGAAACTGATGGTGGACAACGATCTGGAGTTTGACCCGAAGCAAATCTGCCTGACGGCCGGGGCGAAGATGGCGTGTTTCAATGCCATTCTCGCGGTGGTGGAAGATGGCGATGAGGTGATCATCCCGGCACCCTACTGGGTTTCCTATCCGGAAATGGTGCGGTTGGCGGGCGGGGTTCCGGTGATCGTGGAAACCAAGGAATCAACGGGTTGGAAGATGACGGCGCAGCAATTCGAGGAGGCGATGACGCCGGCGACCAAGATGGTGATCCTCAATTCCCCGGGCAATCCGACCGGTGCGGTGTACACCGCGCAAGAACTCCGCGAGATCGGGGAAATTGCCGTTGGCGAGGAGATCGTGATTCTTTCCGATGAAATTTACGAAAAACTCGTTTACGGCGCGGCAAAGCACGTCTCGATCGCCACCCTCAGCGATCCTATCCGCGAGCTGACCATCACAGTGAACGGCTTTTCCAAGTGTTACTCGATGACCGGCTGGCGGCTGGGTTACACCGCGGCCCCCAAGGCGTTTGCCGAAGCGATCGACAAGATTCAAAGTCACACGGTGTCGAATGCCACGACCTTTGCCCAATACGGTGCGCTGGCCGCGTTGCAAGGCGACCAGACGTTTGTCGAGGATTTGCGCGGGGAATATGACGTGAAGCGCCAATTCATGTACGCCCGGCTCAAGGCCATTCCCAATATCCGGGTGGTGGAGCCGCAGGGGGCGTTCTACTTCTTCGTCTATACTGGCAACACGGGCCTCAAATCGCTCAATCTGTGCGACAAACTGCTGTCACGCTACAAGGTGGCCGCCGTGCCGGGCGTGGCCTTTGGCTATGACGAGGGTATCCGCCTGAGCTATTGCACCACGCTGGACGTGCTCAACGAAGGTCTCACCCGCTTCGAGCAATTCTGCCGCGAACATTAAGCCAGAACTCCGAAGTTGCAACGGTGGTCGGTTTAGAATCAACCACAGATTTCTCAGATTTCTCAGATTGATCGAGAAGTTTCGGATGCCTTTTTTGAAGGGTCATCGTAATTTCACAACATCATCTTAATCTGAGAAATCTGCGTAATTTGCCTGAGATTATTTGGATTGCAGTTAGTCAGGCCATCTCCGCTTCGCTCCGGTTGTGGTTCAAATTTCGGATGGCGGGTTGAGCCGTTCCAGTGCTCACGCGGCCACAATATTCAAGAGCTTGCCCTGGATATAGACGATTTTGCGGATCGTTTTGCCGTCGGTGTGGTCCTTGACCTTGGCGCAGGCCAGGGCGGCGGCGGTGGCGGTGGCTTCGTCGGCGTCCTTGGCAATCATCACGCGCTCGCGCAGCTTGCCGTTGACCTGAATGACGAGTTCGACCTCGTTGCGGATCAGGGCCGCCGGGTCGTAGCCGGGCCAGGCGGATTCCGATAGCAACGTGGCCTGCTGTTTGAAGGCGAGCGCCAGGCGCTGATGGATTTCCTCGGACAGGTGCGGCGCGAAGGGGTTGAGCACCGTTAGAAACTGGATGAACTCGGCGAGTGGCACCACCTCCGCCTGGGTGAAGGCGTTGGTGCAAATCATCATCTGCGAGATGGCGGTGTTGAAACTCAGTTTCTCGATGTCCTCGCCGACTTTCTTGATGGTTTCATGAACCACACGGCGCAGAGGGGCGTCGGCACAGGCGACATCGCCAATTTTATTAGAAACGTGCCAGTCGCCGGCCTGGTCCTGCTCCAAGGCGACACGCCAGACGCGGGCGAGGAAGCGCGACACGCCTTCGACGCCTTTCATTTGCCAGGGTTTCACTTGTTCCAATGGACCCATGAACATTTCGTAGAGGCGCAGGGCGTCGGCACCGTACTCACTGACGACATCGTCCGGATTGACGACGTTGCCGCGGGATTTGGACATCTTTTGACCGTCTTCGCCGAGGATGAGCCCTTGATTGACAAGCCTTTGGAAGGGTTCGGAGGTGGTGACGTGGCCGAGGTCGAAGAGGACCTTGTGCCAGAAGCGGGCATAGAGGAGATGCAGCACGGCGTGCTCGGTGCCGCCGACGTAGAGGTCAATCATGCCGGTGGTGGAAGATGAAGACACGGGCGGGCCGCCCAATACAGTTCGGTTAGCAGATTGATTGGCAATTGATGGCTCCGGGCAGGATGCCCGGACCACGGTGGCGCGGGCATCCTGCCCGCCGCCATTCTTCCTTTCCAT
>Ga0118677_10010005_pt1 | contig 14645 bp, 14 predicted proteins | sample AliMusrvi5mmetaG_FD_86154 | JGI IMG/M metagenome (GOLD analysis project Ga0118677, IMG submission 86154) | reverse complement strand
GTTCGACGGCGCGGACCGGACCGCATCCTTCAAGAGCCTTCTCGGTCCCCGCCAGCATCCGCTCGCTCCTGTGGTGTACCGATCCGCAGTACCGGTGTCAGCGCTAGCCTTCTCCCCGGACGGAAAGCGCGCGCTCTCCGCCAGCGACGACCAGACCCTGCGCTTATGGGACGTAGGCGCCGCTCTCGCGGAGGCCAAGGCCGCGGCCTCCAAACCTTAGGAGAAATAGCCCCCGATGAAATCCACCGACCCGGACGAGCTCTTCGAATTATCCCGCCGCTTCATGGCCAGCCGCGTCCTGCTCAGCGGCTTCGAGTTGGGCGTGTTCACCGCCCTGGGCCACGGTCCGCGGACCTCGGCCCAGGTGGCGGCCACGGTCAAGGCCGACGCCCGGGCCACGGACCGCCTGCTCGACGCCTTGGTGGTCCTGGGCTTGCTGCGCAAGAGCGCCGGGCGCTTTTCCAACGGCCCGGCCGCGGCGCGCCGTCTGGTGGCGGGCCGGCCCGGCTACATGGCGGGGCTCGGCCATTCCGCGAGCCTCTGGCGCACCTGGTCCACCTTGACCGAATCGGTCCGGCAAGGACGCGGCGTCCTTAAAGAACCGGTGGGGCGCCGCGGGGCGGCGTGGTTCGCATCCTTCATCGCGGCCATGCACGAGCGGGCGCGACAGACCGCGGACGCGGTCGTCAGTGTGGGCGAGGTGCACTTGGAGCACCCGTCGATCGTGAAGCGCATCGTGGACGGACGCCTTGAGCCGTACGTCCGTGAAGACACTCGGGCCATCCGCCGCCAAGACCTTGACACGGCGTACTTCCCATTCGGAGTGGTGTATCTCTCGAAAGTGAGTTCGCTGCGCCAAACGAAGAGCTTCTATCCTAAACGCACTGTGCCCATCATGATTGAACGATGGCAGGACTACGAGATCGACGACATCTATGACTTCGTGTGCGTCGGCGCGATCCTTGACTACCGACAGAAGGAGAAGACCACGTGAAGCTGCTTCAAGTCGGCCTCGGATCTATGGGCAAGCGCCGTCTGCGTAACATGGCCGCGCTCGGTGAGAAGGACGTCGTCGCCTTCGACCTGAGCGCAGAACGCCGCTCCTTCGCCGAGAGGGAATACGGCGTCCGAACGGTTGGCGAACTGACGCCCGAGCTCATCGCGGAGCGCGAAGCGTTCATCATCTCAACGCCGCCGGACCACCATCTTCCGTATATCAAGCTAGCGGTCGAGAATCGCAAGGCCGCGTTCGTGGAGGCGAGCGTGATCTCAGACGGGCTGGCCGAGCTGGACGCGGCCGCACGCAAGGCGCGAATCGTCATCGCGCCGTCATGCACCATGCGTTTCCACCCCGCCGTGAACGCGATGCGTGAGGTCGTGACCTCGGGTCTGTACGGGAAGGTGACAACGTTCGACTACTACCTCGGCCAGTATCTGCCTGACTGGCACCCGTGGGAGGACATCAGCACCTTCTACGTGGGCAAGCGGGAAACGTCCGGCAGTCGCGAGATGGTGCCGTTCGAGCTGACGTGGATCGTTGATCTCGTCGGCTGGCCGAAGGAGGCGGTCGGCCTTATGGGGTCCACGATGGACCTGGGCGTTGACATCGACGACACCTATGGCATCGCGCTTCGCGGTGACAAGTGGATCGGCACGGTAACGGTCGACGTCGTCGCGCGCTATGCGCTTCGGCAGTTCGTTCTGAACCTCGAGGGGGCTCAGATCCAGTGGCGTTGGGACGAGGCGTTCGTGCGCCTCTACGACGCCGAGACCAAGGAGTGGACGCACGTCGACAACCCCAAGCTCGCCGCCGCGGCGGAGGGCTACAACGAGAACATCACAGAACAGATCTACATCGATGAGATGGATGCGTTCCGCGAGGCGGTTGCAGGGACCGCGCCATTTCCGAACACACTCGCCGACGACATCGCCATTCTCGGCATCCTCGAGGCTGTCGAGGGCACGAATCGCGGCGCAGCAGTAGGCAGGAGCTAATCCGATGATCACAAATGAGAACAGCGGAGTCGCCCTCTATCGCCACGCAAAGACACTGATTCCGGGAGGCACGCAGTTGCTTTCCAAGCGCCCCGAACTGTATCTACCGGGCGGGTGGCCGGCCTACTACTCGAAGGCCAAGGGCGCGTACACGTGGGATCTCGACGGCAACCGCTATGCGGACTTTGCTTCCATGGGCATCGGCGCGTGCACGCTCGGCTTCGCCGACGACGATGTGGACGCGGCCGTCATCGCAGCAATCAACTCCGGATCGATGAGCACGCTCAATCCTCCCGAGGAGGTCGCACTCGCCGAGAAGCTCACGGGGCTGCACCGATGGTCCGATATGGCGCGTTTCCAGCGGTGCGGCGGAGAGGCCTGTGCAGTTGCGGTGCGGATTGCGCGCGCTGCTACCCGCCGCAGCGTGGTTGCCATCTGCGGCTATCACGGTTGGGCCGACTGGTATCTCGCGGCGAACCTCGGCGCCGCATCTGCGCTCGACGGGCAACTGTTGCCAGGGCTCGACCCGACTGGCGTGCCGCGCGAGCTGAAGGGTACCGCACTCACTTTCAGCTACAACCACCTCGACGAACTCGAATCCATCGTCGACAGAACGAACGGCGAGCTTGCCGCCGTCATCATGGAGCCGATGCGCGCGAGCGCTCCTGAGCGTGGCTTCCTTGAGGGCGTGCGTACAATCGCCTCGAAGATCGGTGCCGTGCTCATCTTCGACGAGGTCACGTCGGGCTTCCGCATCAATCTCGGCGGCATTCATCTCACGATGGGTGTCGAGCCGGATCTCGCCGTCTTCGGCAAAGCGCTCGGCAACGGCTTCCCAATCTCGGCAGTCATCGGCCGCCGCTCATTGATGGACCATGCAGAGGAAAGCTTCATCTCTTCGACAATGTGGACCGAACGGATCGGGCCGGTTGCAGCGGTCGCCACGCTTGAGAAACTCGAGCGCGAGAATGTCCCTGCGGAACTCGTCCGGCACGGCGAGGCCATCAACGCCGGATGGGCCTCGCTTTCCGAGAAGTACGGCGTGCCCATCAACATCTCGGGTGTCCCGCCGCTCACGCACATCTGCTTCGATATCCCGCAGGCGCTTGAGGCGCAAACGCTCTACACGCAGGAGATGCTCAAGAAGGGCTACCTGCTGGGTGGATCGGTGTACACATCGTTCGCGTATACCGAGGAGCTCATCGCACGGTTCGTAGAGGCGTCCGATGGCGTGTTCGCGATGATCCGCTCCGGTATCGACAGCGGTGACCTGACTCCAATGCTTGCCGGCCCGGTGAAGCATTCGGGCTTCAAGCGACTGACGTGAAGCCGGTCCACCGACTCGTCATGCTGGCGCCTTGGTCGCCCTCCGAGGCGCAGCTCCAAGATCTAGGCTATCAGGAGCTGAGGCGCTCGGGCTGCGACGTCACAGTGCTCGACATGTCGACCCTGATAGGAAGCCGTGAACGTTCAAGGTCCATTCTGCCTGGGACTTTTCGCATGGCGGATCACGCTGAGTTCGAGACCTTCGTGGCCGGGTGCGACGATGAGACCGTCTTCATCGATTACCTTGTCGGGCTGGATCAGATCCCGCCTCAGATGAGCCACATCTTCCGCATTCTCCGACGCCACAAGACACGGTTGATGGTCATTGCGGCCCAGCCAATACCAGCCTCGGCTGCTTCGACCGACCCACGTACGGTTCGCGCCGTAAGGCTGGCGAGGTGGCGCAAGTCGTCCGATGTCTCGGCATGGGCGCGGCTGGCCGCGGTCAAGACCATTGCGCTTGCGCGTCGGGAACGACTACTGTACCCGCTTCCCGACCGCGTGTTCTCGACGCGGTCTGACACTCTGGATCTCTTTGCGAAGCGGATGAGCTACCCTCCCGAACGCGTGGTCCACATTAACTCGCTCGACCAATGGCGATATCGCTCGTACATGCAGCAGCGTGGCGATACTCCTCCGATTACCGAGCGTATCGCGGTGTTCCTCGATGAGGGAGCGTCTGTCCATCCCGACTTCGAGATCATGCGTAGGGAAGATCGCAGGCTGCCGCACGAGGAGTACGGCGCGGAGCTTCGGGGGTTCTTCGACGAGTTCGAGTCTCGGACCGGCTTGGCTGTCGTCGTTGCACTCCACCCTAGGTCCGACTACGACGACCCTGGCTTCTTCGGCGACCGACGCGCCGTGAGGGACTCCAGCATCGATCTGGTTGCGAGGTCGTCCGCTGTCATCATCCACGCCACGACGGCCGTGAACTTCGCCGTACTGTTCGACAAGCCGGTCATGGTGATCGAAACCGCCGGCATGGAGCGTGTGGGCTACTCAGTGGTCGTGGCCTCTGTAGCAGGCGCCCTCGGGCTGGTGCCCGTCCAGGTGTTCAAACCTGCAGCGGTCGCGGCGGTCGAGTGGGATCCGTCTCATTGGTACAGGCGCGGCTTTCCGGAGTATCTCGACCGGTACGTGCGTTCGTCTGATGCAGGCGATGCGACGGTCTGGGAGACTGTATCGGACTCGCTGCGGGCGGAGCGGGTGTGGCCGCTATGCCCCTAGCGTCGTAGCCCGACGAGCCCTGAATCCCGAAGCCAGAGGCAAGTGTGTCGTCGGTCCTCCGTGGGGACGAGGTGAGCGTGCCCAACATCGAGTGCCGGCCCTGTCACTGTCGAGCCCGAGCGACGAATTCGACGCAAGTTTCGGTGCGAATTGCTTTGATATAGTGGCCTTTCTGGCGTCGGACGACGCGGCAAGCCATCTCTGCTCGCGCCAAAGAGGGTATCCAGATGATTCAAGCTTGGGCACAGCACGCCGCGCACTTCAGCACACGACACGTCGTTGTCACGGGCGCCAATGGTGGTATTGGCCAGGCAGTTGCGCAGGCGTTCGCCAGCGTGGGGGCAAGCGTTATCGGAGTCGACAGGACACTGGCAGAGGCCGAACAGTCGGTCGCGTGTTTGCCCACCGCAGCTCCTGGGGTCGTCCATGCCTACATAGAGATGGACTTCTCCGATGCGTCTTCCATCGCGACGGGTCTGGGTCAGATTCGCTCCGCCTCGCGCGAGATCGTGGCTCTCGTCAACGTGGCTGGCATTGCGCAGGACGCGCTCGTCCACATGGTGACTGCGGAGTCGCTCCGCCGTCACATGCAGATCAACTTTGAAGCGCACGTGCAGATCACTCAGTACGTGACGAGAATGATGCTGCGCACGGGTGGCGGCTCGGTGGTCAATGTCTCGAGCGTCACGGCGATTGATGGGAACCCCGGGCAGCTCGCCTACGCGTCGTCGAAGGGGGCGATGCTGTCAGCGACGCGGACCCTGTCGATGGAGCTTGCTCCGAAAGGCATACGAGTCAACGCGGTCGCGCCGGGCGTCATCGACACCGAGATGAGCAGGAAGGTTGACGACGCATCCAGAGCCCGCTTGCTCGAGCGCGTCGCTATGGGAAGGATTGGCCAGCCCGACGAGGTCGCCCAGGTCATCCTCTGGCTGTGCTCTCCGGCATCCTCGTATGTGACCGGCCAGACTGTGAGGATAGACGGGTGCATGTGACGCGAAGTCGCATCCTCGAGGGTCAGAAGATCCTCGTCACCGGCGCAAACCGCGGAATCGGCTGGGCCACGTGCCGGGTCCTCGCCGCGAATGGGGCCGAGGTCGCTGCCGCGTCTCGTCGCAAAAGCGAAGAGTTCTCGGCACGTCTTCAGGCCCTCGCCGAGGAGTGCGAAGTGGCTGTCTACGAGGTGCGCCTGGACCTAACCGACGCCGATTCCATCAAGGCGGTCCTTTCGGCGATCCGCAAGGGCGACACGCCATTGTCCGGACTGGTGAACAACGCTGGTGTCACCTATAACGCGCTGTTCCAGATGTCCGAGGTAGCCGCCATGCGGGACGTCTTCGAAGCCAACTTCTTCGGTCTGGCGCTCCTCACTCAAGGATGCTCGCGGCTGATGGCTCGCGGGCAGAGCGGTAGCATCGTGAACATCGCATCGACGGCGGCCATCGATGGGAATCCCGGCCGGTCGGTCTACGGCGCCTCGAAAGCCGCGGTCATAACGCTGACGAAGGCTTGCGCAAGGGAACTCGGGCTTCTCGGCATTCGGGTCAACGCTGTAGCGCCAGGTTTGACCGACACTGAGATGCTGTCAAGCATGACCGACGACGTGATCGCCGATGCCGAAGAGCACACTGACCTCGGCCGCCGAGGGCAACCCAGCGAGATCGCCGAGGCGGTCTGTTTCCTGCTGTCGCCGCTCGCCTCGTACGTCAGCGGCCAAGTTCTCCGAGTTGACGGGGGGATGCGCACGTGAACAACCCAGCGCCGACCGACGGCCGTCTCGCCCAGATCGCCGCACGCTCGCGGAGGCAGATCGTGCAGATCGGTCACGGCGCCGGCGCTTTCGGGGCGCACTTCGGTCCCTCCCTTTCGTTGGTCGACATACTGACCGTGTTGTACGGAACGCGCGTGCGGCACGATTCAAGCATGTGCTCCGATCCGGAACGGGACAGGGTCATCCTGAGCAAGGGGCACGGCAGCCTCGCGCTGTACGCTGTGCTCCATGAGTTCGGTTTCATCAGCGACGAGTGTCTGGCGTCTGCCGAGACCGACGGAACCGTGCTGCCGGGCCAGCCGTGCCGGAACCAAGAGCTCGGCATCGAGTTCTCGAGTGGCAGCCTCGGGATGGGCCTTTCCTTTGGTGTGGGGCTCGCCTTGTCTGCTCGCATGATGGGCAGTGATCGGTCGATTTTTGTCATCATGGGCGACGGGGAGACGAACGAAGGATCGGTATGGGAGGCGGCGATGTCCGCAGCCCACTTCAGACTCGCCCGGCTGATCGCGATCGTGGATGTCAATGGCTTGCAGTCGGATGGGACCACGGCGGAGATCATGTCCTGCAGGCTTCGCGAGATGTGGGAAGCCAATGGCTGGGAGACTATCGAAGTCGACGGCCACTCGATCCCGGGCCTGAGGGCGGCACTGTCGCCAGCCACAGGATCTCGACCGCGCTGCATCCTCGCCAGCACGGTCAAAGGCAAGGGCGTCTCTTTCATGGAGGGCGCTGCCGAGTGGCACCACGGGCGAATGACCGAGTCGCAGTTCGAGACGGCCGTGCATGACGTTGGGCGAGGTGAACAGACCGCGTGACGATGCCATCCCCCAGAGGACTGTCTCGCTTGGGGCCGAGGGGCTCGTTCGGTGTTGCTCTCACGGACGTTGCTGAGCACGATGAGCGCATCATCGGCCTCACCGCCGACCTTGCTGTCACGTCCGGCATGCAGCGATTCCGCGCCCAGGTGCCGGACCGCTTCTTCAACGTCGGCATCGCCGAGCAGAACCTCGTGGGCATTGCCTCTGGTCTTGCCGATGACGGCTGGATCCCGTTCGCCTCGACGTTCGCGAACTTCGGAGCCATGCGCAGCTGTGAGTTCGTCCGGCACCATCTCGGCTACATGCGGCAGAACGTAAAGCTGGTGGGCATCGGGGCCGGATTTGCGATGGGGCAGTTCGGTACCACTCACTACGCGCTCGAGGATGTCGCGGTGATGCGTGCGATTCCTAACCTGACGATAGTCAGCCCAGCTGACTGCAGCGAGGTCTACCAGGCCGTCCAAGAGCTTGCGGGCTCCGGTGACCCCACCTACCTACGGCTGAGCGGCATCCCCTCGATGCCTCCCGTCGACCAAGGAGAGACGGAGTTTCGTGTTGGGCGCGCGCGAGTGCTGCGCTCCGGGACGGACCTGACGATCATCGCCACAGGCAGCATGGTCGCTGTTGCTCTCAATGTAGCGGATGCCCTTGCTGTTCAGGGTCTGTCCGTGGGTGTCGTTAACATGCACACCATCAAGCCGATCGACGAGGTCGCACTTACTAGCCTCGTGGGCCAGTCGGCCGCCGTCGCAACCGTTGAAGAGCACTCGGTCCTTGGGGGGCTCGGCGGGGCGGTTGCAGAGGTCATGGCTGCCATTCCCGGGAGCCCGCCTGTGCTGCGAATTGGAGTGAATGACTTCTTTCCCAAGGTCGGCTCGTATGAGTACGTCATTGCCCAGTGCGGATTGGACGCTCCCACGCTTGTGACAACCGTCGAAGGATGGCTGAGCGGATTGGGGAAACAGAGCGTCGGGCGCGTCGCCCGGTAGCGCCGGCCGGCCGGCCGGCCGGGCGCCAAACGGCACTGCCCTTCTGATGCATACGGAAACCCCGACGATGCGTTCACAGCGGCAATGCGGCTGGTCATCGTGAGTGATGCTCGAGCCGTCGGATACGCATGGACTGTGTCTCTCGGCTTGATTGCCCCCAGTAGCCAGCGCAGCTACACTCGGGGAGGTCCGAGCCTCTCGCTTGTCGGGCGCTGACCAGTGCCGGGGGGGGGGACTTTGGGGCTCCAGCGTGTCCGCCAGATCGATCACGTCAAGGGCATCGCAATCGTCTCCGTACTGGTCCTGCATACGTGGCCAATAGGTTTGCTATTGGCCGCCGGAGCGGTCCTACACATATGGCAGGCCGTCCCGGTCTTCATGGTCCTTCTGGGGCTCAATTCGACGATGTCGTTCCGAAAACATCAAGCCTACACATTGTCACAGGTCTACGCACCAGTTCTTCTGCGCGCGCGCACGATTCGCATCGTCGTGCCACTCGTGCCCGTTATGGTCGTGTCGGCAGTTGTGGCGGTGGCGCTGCGAGCAACCCATGCGACCTACCATGTGAATCTCGGGGCGTTCACGCTGCTGGGCTTCTTGCCAACGGGGGGCCCGGGAAACTACTTCACCGCGCTGCTGATCGAGTCTGTCATCGTGCTGCCATTCATGTGGTGGTGCTACAGGCGCTCGCCGATCGCGACGGTCGTCGCCGCGTACGCGATCGCGGTGTGCTTCGAACTGCTGGCGGGTCGGGTGTCCTTCTTCGTAGTGCATCCCCTGTTCTACGCCGGCTGCATTCTCAGGTTCCTTCCGGCAATCGCATGTGGAATGTGGCTTTCAGAGGGATGGGGACCGACGAGACGCAATGTCTGGGTGCTCATCGCTGCGGCGTCGGGAGCGTTGGTGCTTCTGAGCCAGTCACTGATTGGGTTCAGCGTCCCGGGCTTCTTCGAGGGCGTCTCGCAGTCGTTTGTGGCCGCCGCATACGCAGCGGCTCTCTTGATGCTCGGTCTCGCGCTACTCCCTTCGTCATCCCGCGCCCCGGCGTGGTCGTGGCTCGGGACCGCTGGGCGAGCCAGCTACCACGTGTTTCTGCTCCAGATACTCTACTTCGGTGTGGTCGCCGTGCCCCTGCTGCACGCTTTGGGATTGGCCGGAGCAAACGCATCGCACGTCGCCGCGGCGACAGTCCTCAACATAGGCATGTGCGTACCCGCAGGCGTTGTCTACGAGCGCTTGGAGCGTCGAGCTCTGCGATGGTTCTCCGTGACGGGCGCTTCTGCCTGAGCGCGGTTTGGGGATTCCGAGCGCTAAGCCAGCAGCCTGGTCGCTCTGGCTACGGGCTGGTTTGGACCGTTGGAACGGATATGCTTGGAACCTGAACACGTGTCGCATGACTTCGGATTCAAGCCAGTCCCGGTCGACGCGCGTTGTGCAACAGCTGATGCGACTCCGCGGGTGGGAGTCCAGTTCGACGTGTTTGGGCGCACGAGTACCGCAGGCGGCTAGCGACAAGCCCTCGACCAAGGGAATCGTCTCAAGGTGGAGATCGCATGACGGACATCCTTGACGTAGGGTGCGGGACCACGAAGCGGCCCGGGGCTGTAGGCATCGACATGAACCCGAGGTGCGGCGCGGACGTCGTTCACGACTTGAACGTGTTCCCCTGGCCTCTCGACGACGACAGCTTCGACGAGGTGTACGCGGACAACGTGATGGAGCACCTTGAGGACGTCGTCCGCGCTATGGAGGAGATCCACCGAGTCTCGCGGCCCGGGGCGCTGGTCAAGATCGTCGTGCCCTATTTCCGTTCCCGATGGGCCGCCATCGACCCTACGCACAGGCATCCCTTCGCAGTCGACTCGTTCGCGTACTTCGATCCGGCCGACCCGATCCACGATCGCTACCGCTACTCCGAGGCGACCTTCGCCATCGAGCGGCTGGTATTCAACGAGACGATCGAGATGCGGCCGCTCAAGCGGTTGATCAAGCGCTACGCCGACCGGCATCCGCAGCGCTACGAGGCCCACTTCTCGCAGGTGTGGCCGTTGGACGACCTCACGTTCTACCTGCGGGTCCTGAAGTAGTGGCTGCCGCCGCCCAGGAGCGGCCCCGCGTCCGCATCCACTCCGACAGTCCGTTCTTCTCCGGTGGCGAGCAGCTCGTGTCGGTGCTGCTGTCCGACCCGGACCTCGGCTGTGAGTTCGACCTGTCACTGCAGTACCGCGCTGACCCGCGCTACGAGAGCGGCATGCGCCAACGTCTGCCCCTCGACGCCCGCACGGTCGCCCTTCCCCTGATCGACGAGGCCGCCTGGACGTCAGCGCACTCCGGCCCGCTCGTCGGTCTGGCCAAGGCCTACGCGCACGCGACGGGCCTCAAGTACCGCTTCATGAGGCGTGACCTGCCCGTGATCCAACAGGCCTTCGAGACCGCGCGCCCCGACATCGTCCACATCCAGGACGGCGGATACCCCGGGGCGCACAGCTGTCTAGCTGCGGCGGTCGCTGCCAGGAGCTGCGGCGCGCGCACCGTCTTCATGGTCAACAACCTCGCGCAGCCCTACGGCGATCGGTACCGGACCTTCGACCGGGGTTGGGACAGGCGTGTCGTCTCCTCCGTCGATCTGTGGGTGACAGGGTCTCGGGCCGCGGGGGCGCGGCTGCGCGAGGTCCTCGGCGTGCCGGGGTCGGCGCTTCGCGTCGTGCCGAACGGCTTGGACGCGCGACCACCCCGCCTTTCGCGCGACGACGCGCTGGCCGAGGTGGGCGCCGATGCCCGCCGCGTGGTCGTCGCGTGCGTCGCCAATCTGGAGAGGCGCAAGGGCCAGGAGCACCTGCTTCGCGCTCTGGCGAGTCTGCGTGAGATGCCCGGGCCCACACCTCAGCTGGTGCTGGAAGGGGAGGGCCCAGACTCGTCGCGCCTCCGGGCGCTCATCGGCGATCTCGGCCTCGGGGGCGACGCGCTGATGCCCGGTCGTCTGGCGCATGTGCCCGACCTCATGGCTGCCGCGGACGTGATAGTCCTGCCTTCGGTCGACCAGGAGGACTTCCCGAACGTCATCCTGGAGGCGATGGCCTACGGGAAGCCCGTGATCGCGAGCGCTCTTGCCGGGATCCCCGAACAGGTCGTGGACGGCCAGACAGGAGTGCTGGTGCCGCCGAGGGACGCGGGAGCGCTTGCGGCGGCGTTGCGCCGGCTCGCAGCCGATCCGACTCTCAGGCACCGGCTCGGCGAGGCGGGTAAGGTGCGACACGCGGCGCTCTACACCGCCGGCGCCGCGGCCTCGCGCTGGGCCGACGTCTATCGTGACCTGCTGCCCGGCAGCTCGTCGCGCTAAGATGGGCTTCGGTCCGCAGCCGAACGGAGAGAGGCTCCGCATGAAGGTCGTCATCCTGTGCGGCGGCAAGGGCACCCGGCTGGCGGAAGAGACCGTCGCGCGTCCCAAGCCGATGGTCGAGATAGGCGGCAAGCCGATGCTGTGGCACATCATGAAGTACTACGCCGCCTTCGGGTTCAACGACTTCGTGCTCGCGCTCGGTTACAAGGCGGGCTACATCAAGGACTTCTTCTACCACTACCGGCTCACCTCGGCGGACTTCACCATCACGCTGGACCCGAACGTCGACCCGGTGATTCACGGCTCCGCCGAGCGAGACCCTTGGAAGATCACGTGCGTCGACACCGGCGAGGAGACGCTGAAGGGCGGGCGGATCAAGCGGGTCGAGGAGCACCTCGATGGCGAGCCCTTCATGCTCACCTACGGCGACGGTGTCGCCGACATCGACCTTCGCAAGCTTCTCGAGTCCCATCGCGTCACAGGTGGCATCGGCACGGTCACCGGCGTGCGACCTCCCTCGCGTTTCGGCGAGATGGTCCTCGACGGGGACAAGGTCGTGTCCTTCGAGGAGAAGCCGCAGCTGGCCCAAGGCGTGATCAACGGCGGCTTCTTCGTCTTCGAGCCCGCCTTCCTCGACTACCTCACTACCGATGAGGACTGCGACCTGGAGTTCGGCGCCCTTCAGAAGTTGGCTGGCGACGGGCAGCTGCACCTCTACCGCCACGACGGGTTCTGGCAGTGCATGGACAACGTGCGGGAGCGCGACTACCTCGAGTCTCTCTACGAGTCCGGCGAGGCGCCATGGAAGGTCTGGAAGTGACGCTGTCCGAGACGTTCACCGGCAGGACCGTGCTGGTCACCGGGCACACCGGCTTCAAAGGGTCCTGGCTCACACAATGGCTCGTGAGCGCCGGGGCCCGGGTGGTGGGCCTGGCGCTTGAGCCGTACACCGAGCGTGACAACTTCGTCGTATGCGGCGTGGCGAAGGACATCGCCGAGTCCGCGGTCATCGACGTGAGGGACGGCGCAGGTGTCGCCGCCTTCGTGGCGAGGCATCGTCCAAGCGTGGTGTTCCATCTCGCGGCGCAGCCGCTCGTGCGACTGTCGTACGAGCAGCCGGCGCAGACCTTCGAGACGAACGTCGTGGGCTGCTGCAACGTGCTCGACGCGGTGCGCGACTGCGACAGCGTCGAGGCGTGCGTGGTCATCACCTCGGACAAGTGCTACCGCAACAACGAGTGGGTGTGGGGTTATCGAGAGACTGACACTTTGGGCGGTCACGATCCTTACTCGGCCAGCAAGGCCGCGCAGGAGATCGTCGTCTCCGCCTACCGGGACTCGTTCTTCGCCTCCGACGGACGCCACCTTGCCTCGGTGCGCGCCGGCAACGTCATCGGAGGAGGCGACTGGGCGGCCGATCGCATCGTGCCGGACGCCGTCCGCGCGCTGATGGAGGCGACTGCGGTGCCGGTGCGCAACCCCGCATCGACGCGGCCCTGGCAGCACGTGCTGGAGCCGCTCGGCGGCTACCTGCTTCTGGCCGCCCGCATGCTCGCGGAGCCGGGTGTCTTCGACGACGCGTTCAACTTCGGCCCCGCGTCCGACGCCGCCATCACCGTGGGGGACCTCACCGACCGGGTAGTGGCGGCCTGGGGGAGCGGATCCTGGGAGCGGGCGGGCGAGCCGGTGGCCGTGCATGAGGCCGGTTGGCTGGCGCTCGACTGCAGCAGGGCGCAGCGGCTGCTCGGCTGGCGGCCGCTGCTCAGCATCGACGAAGCGGTCGGCTGGGCCGTCGAGTGGTACCGCGCGCACGCGGAAGGCGCCGACTGTCGCGCCGTGGTGGATCGCCAGATCGCTGAGTACGAGCGGCGAGCGGACGCCGCCTGGAAGGCGTGACCGCGGGGCGCACACGAGCGGAGGTTGCTGAGATGATCGACGGTGTCACCATCACGCCGCTCGCGCAGTTCCACGACGAGCGCGGCAAGATCATGAAGATGCTCACCCGCGACGACCCGGTGTTCCGGGAGTTCGGCGAGATCTACTTCTCGAGCGTCTATCCGGGCGTCGTGAAGGGCTGGCATCTTCATCGCGAGATGTGGCTGAACTACGCCGTCCCCTTCGGGCGCATCAAGTTCGTTCTGTTCGACGAGCGGGAGGACTCACCGACGCGCGGCGAGATCCAGGAGATCTTCATGTCTCCGGAGAACCACGTGCTGGTCACGATTCCTCCGGGCGTCTGGAACGGCTTCAAGGGCCTGGGCTCGGAGCCGGCGATAGTCGCCAACTGCGCGACGAGGCCCCACGACCCGGCCGAGATCTCCCGTCGCGACCCTCACGACAGCTCGATCCCCTACGACTGGGCGCGGCATGACGGCTGAGGCGCGGCCGGATCGCGCTACGCTCCTCGACGGAGCCCGCGTTCTCGTCACGGGCGCGACGGGGTTCATAGGCAGGCGTCTGGTGGACCGTCTATTGCGCGCCGGCGCCGAGGTGCACGCCATCGACCTGATGCCCGCAGGTGTGGTCGACGTGCAGGAGCATGTGTGCGATCTCAAGGACGCCGGCGCGACAAGAGCGGCGGTCGAGGCGTCGGATCCGAACATCGTCTTCCACCTTGCCGCCTTCAAGGAGCGAAGTGCGACGCCGGACGCGTTCGCCAGGGCGGTCCTCGACAACATCACCGGCACACTCGATCTGATCGTGCCGCTGTGCGGGCGGCCCAGTCTGCGTTCGGTGGTATCGGTCGGGACCGTGGAAGAATACGCGGGAGATGTGCCTCCCTACTCGGAAACGATGCGGGAGGCGCCCGTCTCCGCGTACTCGTTCTCCAAGACGGCGATGGTGCATCTGGTGCAGACCTTCCACCGCGCGCACGCCCTGCCCGCTGTGATCGTCCGTCCGACCGTCGCGTATGGGCCCGGGCAGGCCACCGACATGTTCATCCCGGCGCTCATCGCGTCGCTTCTTCGCGGTGAGCGCTTCCATATGACTGCGGGCGAGCAGACGCGCGACTTCATCTACGTGGACGACGTCGTTGAGGCGCTCATCGCCGCCGCAACGACGCGTGACGCGGTCGGGGCGGTCTTCAACATCGGATCCGGAGAGAGTGTCACGGTGCGCGAGGTGGCCGAGCACGCCGAAACGCTCACAGGTGGCACCGGGCTCTTGGGCTTTGGCGA